>JAAHTG010000049.1_pt1 | contig 133454 bp, 274 predicted proteins | sample 6116081 | NCBI WGS metagenome assembly JAAHTG01 (sample SAMN13939989, study PRJNA603662) | sponge metagenome | isolation source: marine sponge | host: Mycale hentscheli | place: New Zealand | collected 2005 | reverse complement strand
ATGATTCTAATTTTATGTCTTTGCTAAGCGGAATTGAATCGGCATATTCCATATTGACAACTGATATTCCCAAAAAAGCTCAAGAGTGTATAGATAACATTGATATTGTCTGGAGTGAAAAGGATAGAAGGGTTGATGAAAATGATTTAAATCTAGACTATTCTAGTTTTGGAGTACCAAAGCCTTATTCATATTCAGAGATCAGAGACAAATAACAGTTGGTAAAAAATGGCAAAATTAAAGATAAATAGTAGTGGAAGAATTATAAGAATTAACTCTACAACACTTGCTAGAGTTGATGAAGGGGGCTTTACATCTTTCGTGGCTTCGGAGAACACGAACGGTGGGTCTTATGGGGCTATGGGAGATCAGCATTATATCTTTGGGTCAGATTTAGAAGTCAATGGGCCCGACACGGCTTCATTTAATATAGATGATAATGCAGGAACTAACAGTATTATTTGGTTTTATGCAAAAGTTGGAGCTACTGAGTATAGAATCAGTTACACTCAGCAAGAGTTTGCTTTTACAGTTGGTGGCAGATCTATAGATAGTATAACAATTTCCGAGACAGGCCAGTCTGACATTGTTTATTCTTTAGCTGGAGCTGAGAGTCAGACGACATATAAAAATGGAGCTCCTTACTCTTCGTTTGATCAATTTACATTGGGAAGTAATATAGCTAAGGTAAAGATATTGCCAAGGAACATACCGAGTTCTTCTGGTTGTAATGGCAGTGAGGATTTTGGTTTATTCCATTTAGATGTTCATTTCTCTGATGGCTTGTATGATGTTGATGAAGTTGGGGGAGCTTTGTATTATATTTGGAAGACAGCCAAGGATAAAGTTGGAGTTCAGAATACTACTTCGGAAGCAGGAATTGATGGATTAGGGAATTATTTGGCAACTGGTTCTGATGGCTTTACAAATAGAACACAATTTGAAACTGCAGTTGTAGGCGTCAATATTTCAAATATAAGTGAGGCTAAGAGTTCAGTAACAATAGAAGAAATAGCAGTTAAGTTTAATGAGTTGGCAGCAATAAATGGTACTTGGACGGCTGATTGGGACCCCTTGGTAGATGGTATTCCTGATTGTTCTTCTCCTATGTTAGCCTGCGGTACAGTTACCGGAGATCCTACTCTCTTTGTAACGTTGACTTGGGTTGATGCGGATGTAACTAAGAGTTGGTTAGGTTGTACATGGACAAAGGGCGAGATAAAAGAAGTATATGCTACGGGTTATTCTAAAGGTGTTGATAGTGTAGCGGGTTATCCCAGTGCAGGTGAGTCTTGGCGAAGAAACCAGCCTTTTGATAATGATTTAACAATTTATAATTCGATTTGGGACGCGGCCAACCATAATACTCTTACAAGTCATATAGCTACAATGGTTGTACGTCTGAGGAATGGTAACTTCCCCGGTCAAGATATTTATACGGATTACATTAGAAAGTACACATGGACGACTTCCTACTCCTTTAACATAGGGGCAATATCGTCTGGCGATCTTATATCATGGCCTGATTATCGTTTGATAAACAAACAAAAGAATGGCAGCTTTACGGATGCTAATAATGTAACTTATGCATGGAGTGAAGGCAATGGCTGGTAGAAGATAAAAAATAATCAAATAAAATAAATAAAAAGATAAAAAAAGTCTTGTGTGAGATATAATCACACAAGACTTTTTGTTTATACGGAGGAAATTTATGAGTGGAGCCTTAGTTTTAGGGGGTGAAACATATCCAGTGTTTAAAATGGAAAGATATTTCACGCCAAAAGGATGTCTTTATGTGGAAAATAAGAGTGAGATTTTAAAAGGTGAAAAGGAAAGAGATAATAAACAAAAGAATTTGCCGAAATAATAATTGCAACAAATGTGATAAATATGAATACGAAGTTCCTGAGCTATGCGAGTATGGAATACTGCACTCTTTGGATGAGACAGGTTTAGAGTGGAAAGAGAGGAGGTCGGGGAAAACATCTCGTATAGTAAAAATGGCAAACAGTTATGCATTTTCTGGGAAAGATACGATGATAATATTTAAAAACCAATCCATGGCGAGTTGGGCACGGGGGAGTTTTTTGATAGATGAAAGAGTTAGGCTTGTTTCAGTGTGTAAGATGAGAAGGATGGGATTGATGGGGTTAAACAGAAGGCATGTTAATATATTTATGGATGAAGTCTCTCCAGCGGATTATTTTAAAATAGAAGAAGAGTTAATTGATTGCAATATAGTGAAAGGATTTTTCACATAATAAAAAATTTATTTAAAGCTGTTATAAGACATATTAACTATTACTTAAGGGGAAATTATGCCAACTTATGAATATAAGTGTAAAGATTGTGAGTCTATTCAAGAAAGGATTCACGGAATGAAAGAAAAGCCAACAGTAGCATGCAAGTCCTGTGGGTGTGAGGATACCAGAAAGGTCATACAGCCCACAAGCTTCTCTATGAAGAATACTATTGCTAAAAATAAATTTACAAGTAATGCTAAAAAGCAGCATGAAATGAAAATGGATCTTCAGCACAATTATAATATTCATGAGACTACTCCAGTATCTCCAAATGAAACTCAAGAGAACATCTATGACTATATTAAGAAGAATGGAAATAAAGTTAAAGATAAGATGGAAGCCGGAAGGGAGTCTGGAGAAGCTAAGAGCAAGAAGAAAATAGACAAGTGGCACAAAGAAGCCTCAGCTAGGGTGAAAAGAGATGAAAAGAAGCTCAGAAAAGAGTTTTTAGAGAACGCTGCTAAGAAAAAGAAGAATAAATAATGAAAAGAATCGCTGCTGTCATATATGATTCAACAGGAACTAGAACGGCTAAAAGCTTAAGTTATGAAAAGACATATAGTTGTATACAAAAGTTAAAAGGTGATAACAAATTAATAAGCGTTGATATCTTTAATTTTAAATGTAAAGGCGGAAGTGATCATGTAAGTGAAACTGAAGTTATTAAAAGAATAAATAGCGAATTGAAAGAGTATGATTTCATACATATATTAATGGCGGGAGATGTGGTTCTTCCTGATTTTTATGTTTCGGCCAATGTTACTCTAGAGTGTTCGAGAAAAGATTATTGTTTTAGTCATTATTATTCCTTTGATAATTGCGAATTAGTGTTAGATTCAGTTAATCCTTGTCAATTTGTGATAAAAAGATGGGTTTTGGAAGAATTAAGTGCGTGTAGTGATTTTAATCAATTGTACGGAAAAATCACAGGGCAGTATCAAGGGTGTGAGATTCCGGCAATATTAGTTTTAAGTTAAATTACCTTTTAAATGGAGCGTCATGTAAATGAATTGCGAAAAAGTATATGTAGTAAAGAGAGATGGGACAACAGTACCTTATGATATTGAAAAAATACATAAAGTCTTAGAATGGGCAGTTGAGAAATTAAAAGGAGTATCAATTTCTGACATCGAAATGAAATCTGGATTGCAGATTAAGAGTGGAATTAAAACATCTGATATTCACAAAATACTAATCAAAGCTGCTGCGGATTGTATTTCGGAAAGAAGCCCTAATTACCAGATAGCGGCAGCAAGGCTCTTATTGCTAGACTTGAGGAAAGAAGTTTTAGGAGGGTTTCAGCCAGTACATTTAAAACATCTAATTAAAGATAATATTGAAAATGGCTCTTATGATCCATTAATTCTAGAGAAATATACAGAACGTGAAATAAATAAGTTAAATGGATATTTAAATCACAAGAGAGATCTTGAATTTACATATGCTGGATTACAGCAAGTTGTTGATAAGTATCTTCTTAAGAATAGAGATATTAATCAGGTTTATGAAACTCCTCAGTATATGTATATGATGATTGCAGCAACATTGTTCATGAACTATCCAACAGAAACAAGATTGGATTATGTTAAAAAATACTATGATGCAATATCATTGTTTAAATTAAATATTCCAACTCCTGTTATGTGTGGAGCAAGAACTCCTTTAAGACAGTATTCATCTTGTGTTCTTGTTGACGTGGAAGACAGCCTAGACAGCCTTACGGCTGGGTTCAACAGTGTAACTCGGTATACGGCACAAAGAGCAGGCATAGGTCTTAATATGGGCAGTATAAGGGCTATCAATTCAAGTATTCGCCAAGGAGAAGTTCTTCATACAGGAGTTGTTCCATTTTTAAAGGTCTTTGAGTCAATTGTTAAGTCATGCACTCAAAATGGCGTGAGGGGTGGATCTGCAACTGTTCACTTTCCCTTCTGGCATGCAGAGATAGAAGACATCATTGTTTTAAAGAATAACAAGGGTACAGATGAAAACAGAGTAAGAAAATTAGATTACTCAATTCAGATGTGTGAGCTGTTTTACAAGAGGGCTTTGGCAAATGAAGAACTTACGTTGTTTTCCCCACACGAAGTGCCAGAACTTGAAGAAGCTTTTGGTACAGATAGCTTTGAAGAAGTGTATGAAAAGTGTGAAAGACGCCATAATATCAAAAAAAGTAAAATAGATGCGATGAAACTTTTCCTTGAAATAGTCAAGGAGAGAATAGAAACTGGTCGTATTTATATAATGAATATTGATCATTGCAATTCTCATAGTTCTTTTTTAGACAAGGTGACGATGTCAAATCTCTGTTTAACTGGCGATACTATAGTTGATGTAGAGATTGATGGTAAGCCTGCAAGTATTCAACTTAAAGAATTGAACGATGCATTTAAAGGTGAAAAGTCAGTTTCTGTTCTTTCAAAAGATGTTGAATCTGGAGAAATTGAATATAAGCCTGTAACGGCATCAGCAATAACGGCTAGAAATGCTAAGTTGATGAAGATAACGGATGAAGAAACTGGATTTTCAATAAGATGTACTCCAGAGCACAAGATATTCACAAAAAACCGTGGATACGTTGAGGCTAAGGATCTTCGTTCAGATGATGAATTGGACATTAAGCAGTAGTGTATTCAGTTTATAAACATACATTCAAGTCGAGTGGTAAATCATATATTGGGTTTACTCACTTTACTATGTCTGAAAGATTGCATAAGCACAACTTAAACGCTGGATCAGGGTTAGATACTAACTTTTATAGAGCGATAAGAAAGTACGGCTTAGATGATTTAGTAAGCGAATTGCTGTGCATGCGTGAGACTGAAGAAGAGGCCAAAGAGAGGGAAATGCATTTTATCGCACATTTCAACACTTACAAAAAAGGTTATAATATGACTGAAGGTGGGGATGGTGGTAGTATTGCTAATAATCTTAGTGGTTGGAGATTGGAAAAATATTTAAGATTAAGATCTCAAGCCACGGCTGGAGATAAAAATCCAAATCATTCAGGTTATTCGGATAGTGAGTTAATAGCTGCAGCAGTTGAAATGTATTTGGAATCTTTACGACATTCAGCAGAAGACAATGGATGAGATTCGCAGGAGAGAATGGTTATCCGCAAAGCTTTAGCAAAAATCGTTTTAATGGAAGTTTTGATTCATTTAAGTCTAAAGTGTGTGATGAGTTGAATCGTTTGGGAATAAATATATCATTAAAGGATTTGAAATATAGAAAAACAAAAGAGCACAGAGAAAAACTGTCAAAGACTTCATCAGGATTTAGCTGGTATACGAATGGAAAAGATAATATTTAAGTGTACGGATAGTCCCCACGATCCAAGGAAAGAAAGCTATCTAAGAGTAGGTAACAAAGAGGAAATTAAATAATGTTAAAAATAGAATATTTAGAAGAAACAGAAGATGTATATGACATCACAGTAGAAGACAATCATAACTTTTATGCTAATGGCATTCTAGTACATAATTGCCAAGAGATAACTCTGCCGACCAAGCCTTTAACGCATCCAGATGATCCAGATGGCGAGATTGCCCTTTGCATTTTGTCTGCTTTAAACGTAGGAAGATTAAAGAGCTTAGATGAGATTGAAGGGCTCGCAGACCTAGCGGTAAGATCGCTTGATGAAATTGTTGACCTTCAGGAGTATCCAATTCCAGCAGCAAAGAATTCTACTTTAAATAGAAGATCGCTAGGTATTGGAGTAATTGGTTTAGCGCATTATCTAGCAAAGAATAAAGTTACATATTCAAGTACTGACTCAATTCCTCTGGTGGATGAGTTAATGGAGTGTATGCAGTTTCACTTGTTGAAAGCGTCTAACAATCTTGCCAAGGAAAAAGGGCCTTGTGGTTATTTCGACAGAACTAAGTATTCACAGGGAATTTTGCCTATTGACACTTATAAACCTTTCTTGGATGCTCTTTGCTCTAGGCCTCTCACTTATGACTGGGAGGAGCTAAGAAAGAACATCAAAGAGCATGGGTTAAGAAATTCTACATTGTCGGCACAGATGCCTTCTGAAAGCTCTAGTGTAGTTTCTAATGCAACTAATGGAATGGAGCCTCCAAGAGCGTTGATGTCGCAGAAGAAGTCTAAGAAGGGCATCCTGAAGCAAGTTGTTCCAGACTTCCAGACCTTAGGGAGATATTATGAAACTTCTTGGGAAATGGAAAATAATACAGGATATATGAATATAATGGGAATAGCACAGAAGTATCTGGACCAAGCTATTTCAAGCAATCAGTATTATGATTACTCAAGGTATCCTGATAACAATATACCATTGTCAGTTGTAGTAAAGGATATTCTATATGCTTATAAGATAGGACTGAAAACTTTGTATTATTTAAACACATACGATGGAAAGTCAGAAGATGACGATTCTGGTTGTTCTGGCGGCGGTTGCTCGGTGTAATTGGAAGAAACAAATTTAACAATAACAATAAGGCCTCATTGATCGGGGCCTTATTTATCTAAGGTTATATATATGAAAAAACATGTATTTGTAGATAAAGAGATAGATTTCTTGAAACAGCCAATGTTCTTTGGCGAAGAAGGTGTAAATATTCAAAGGTATGATGAGCAGAAGTATCCATTTTTTGATAGTCAAACATCAAAGATGATAAGTTTCTTTTGGCGTCCAGAAGAGGTTGATCTATTGAAGGATAGAGCTGATTACCAAAAACTGACTGAGCATGAGAAGTTTATTTTTACATCAAACTTAAAGTATCAGATTCTACTTGATTCGGTTCAAGGGAGAGCACCTGGTTTGGCGTTTTTGCCATTTGTTACAATTCCAGAATTAGAAGAAGCTATTGTAACTTGGCAGTTCTTCGAAGTAATTCATAGTCGTAGCTATTCTCATATGATTAGGAATCTATATTCAGTGCCAAAGGAAGTGTTTATGGAGATCCTTCCGAATGAGTACATAGTTAAAAGAGCCAACAGTGTAACAAAAGCTTACGATGACTTTATTGAGTTTGGAGTAAGATGGCGAGCTGGGTTGGAAACAGATAAATATGAACTGAGAAAGAAATTGTACTTAGCTCTAATATCAGTTAACATTCTTGAAGGAATTAGATTTTATGTTAGTTTTGCTTGTACTTTTGCTTTTGGCGAAAATAAACTCATGGAAGGGTCTGCGAAGATAATAAGTTTGATTGCAAGAGATGAAAAGTTGCATATGTCAATTACTCAAAACATGATAAATTATTACAGAAGAAAAGATGAAGACGAACTAATGACTCAGGTTATTGAAGATTGTGAGGATGTTGCTTCTGAGATGTACAGAGAGGCGGCTGAGGAAGAAAAGGAGTGGGCTAGATACTTATTTAAAGATGGATCTATGATTGGGCTGAACGATAAGTTGTTAGAAGTCTATGTTGATTATTTGACCAATCAAAGAATGAAGAATATTGGATTAAAGCCAATATTCAAGAATGTTGATAATCCCTTGTCATGGATGGATCATTGGCTCAATAGTAAAGGTGTACAAGTAGCTCCACAAGAGACGGAAATTGAGACTTATTTGGTGGGGTCGTTTAAGCATGATATCAACGGCGATACATTTAAGGGGTATAGTTTAGATTAATTATAAAACTTAAAAAAAGGCTTAACGTTGAATTGTCAGCGTTAAGCCTTTTTAATTTGTGAGTATGTTATTGTTTTTAAGGAAGTAAAGCAAAAATAGTCCAAGATTTCAGATAGAATGAAAGAGAATAATTACTTAGCGTTAGGAGGAAGTGAGATGTCGGATAATGTAGATGATTATTATATGATACTTAAAGAAATGAAGATGGAAGAGCAGAACTATCTTGAATCGGTGCTGATTGTTACTAGTAATGATGTTTTGAGGGATGGCATTGTTGCATGGCAGGCAGTAAAGTGTGAAAGGATAAGACCTTCGTCTAAGGCATATCAAGAGAAGTGTCCATATGAGGGAAGTATAGATAAGTGGAATTGGCTTTGGGGTCAGACTAGGTTTAATCAAGAACATTTTGCAATTGTGGCCGATGTTAAGTCTCAGGATATAAATAAACTGTACACAAGAATGACGGCATTAAGGTTGATATATCCAGATGGAACAATACCTAATACTGTAAAAGGATTCCTACGAAATACGCTAAAGGCAAAATTTCCACAGCCAAGAGAAAAAAAAGAAAAAAAAGAGCCGAAAGAGCTGGACAACTAATGTTGGAGCCGTATTGTAAAGCATGAATAAAGAAGAATGCATAGGAAAGTATATAGTTTTTGACGGCCCTACGGGGTCTATATGTGCCAAGGTAACAGGAACATTTGAAGCTAATTCAATTGAAGGCTATGTCGATAATTTTATTTTAGAAGATAGGAGGTTCTGCAGTGGAGGCAAGGTTGGAAAAGTAAAAGGAAGGTCGTTGTTAAAATGTGATTTGATTGATGAGAGTAGTATTTTTGATTTGGAGGACATTTCAGAAGAGGAGATAGACAAATTATTCTTAGGAGTATTGTCATCTGGAGGTAAGGATAGTAGATTGTCTGCAGTAGAGTTAATTCCTGCTGAGATGATTAAAGAAATATTAAAAAAAAGGTAGTAAATATGGAACCGTTGACAGTTGATGCAAAAGATTTAAAGAATCACCTTGGAATGTATATCGTTATGTATAATAGCGAGAAATTTGTTGCCAAGCTAGAAGAGTTTGATGAAGAGGAAGGAACTGTAATCTTTACGCAAATCGGTGGTAAGGATAATAATAAGAAATTCAAAAGTCGTTTTGACAAAAATGGCGTGAAGATTAACGTTTACACATATGATGAGTCTCTACTGGCCATTCTTGAGTAGGGTTTTTGAATAAAATTAATCTTGTAAGGCGAAGGAATAATTATTCCTTCGCCTTTTTTGTTTTAAAAATATATTTTTTTTAATTTAAGCGTATAATATACATATAGATTTAAGGAGTCACAATGGAACATTATATGGACAATTCAACAACTTCGGTTATGGATGGAGAAGTTGTTATGGCTATGCAGGCCTTTTTGGAAGAGAGCTACGGAAATCCAGATGAAGATCATTTCTTAGGTAAAGAGTCGAAAGAGGCTGTAGATATGGCCCGCAGGACAATTGCTGATAGAATTGGAAACTTCCCTGAAAATATTTATTTTACATCTGGGGAGACAGAAGGAAACAATTGGATTATAAAATGCTTCAAGGGTGGGAAGAATAGAATTCTCGTTTCAAGTATTGAGCATAATTCTATCATAAAGAGTGCCGAGACAAGAGACTTCACTTTGATTAAAGTTAATAAAGATGGAAAGATAGACTTAAATCATCTTGAAGAAGAGCTTGAAAAGGGTGATGTTGGACTCGTTAGTGTTGAAATGGCTAACGGAGAAATAGGAACTATTCAGCCCGTGGGGGAAATTGCCAAGTTGGCACACAGGTATGATGCTTTGTATCATTGCAGCGGAACGCATGCCTTTGGAAAGATGAGGTTTGATGTCGATGAACTAGATATTGACTTTATGACTTTATCGGCCCACAGAATGCATGGACCAAAGGGGATTGGAGCTGTATATATAAGAGAAGGGCTGTCTTTAGAGCCATTGCTTCATGGAGACATGAAGGAGAGAGGAATGAGAGCTGGAAGCTTAAATGTTCCTGCCATTGTTGGGTTTGGCAAGGCAGTTGAAATTTGCTTTAGATTCTTAGAGAATGAATTAAAAAGACAAAGAAAACTAACTGAAAGAATATTTAGGATATTCAAGCAGCATTGTAATAAAACAGAAGTTAATGGAAGTTATGAAGACAGGTTGCCAGGTGTAATAAACTTAAATCTGCATGGTAAAAATTGTTTAGATGTTATGTCTAAGCAATATCATTCAGAGAATGTTATATTCGCAGGGGGTCTGAAAGAAGAGAGGGATGGTGTTTGCGAGTCTCATGTTATAAAGGCGTTGGGTGAGAATCCCGAAAACTCAATACGTTTCAGTGTGAGTCGTTTCAATGGAGAAGATGATTGCCCAGCGGCGGCGATGGAAATATGTTCAGCTCTGTATAATAGCAAATAATATATAAAACAATAAGAATCAAGAATTCATAGCATATAATAGTCCAAACAAAGACTGTTATATGCTTTTTTTATGGAAAGATAAGTAGACAATTTTAAAGAGGTGACTGAGTGTCTGATTGTGAGAAATTTGAACCGATTCGGTTCCCAATTGAAAAAAATGTAGATGTTAATATTGCAAGATATGGAAATTTAGTAAATGTATACTATAATATTGATGGAGAGGAGTTAAACTTAAGCTTAATTCCAATTGATGCTGTCAAGTTTGCAGATCTTTTAAGGTTGGTTGCCGACGAAATAATGGATGAAAAAAGGAATAGTTGAGGTTTTAAATGCTTAGAGATGGTATTTTAGATGCTTTAGGGGATTTGATTATTGACAGTGAGAAAGCAGCAGAATTAATTGATGAATTCTTATCTTATGTTGTTGTGGATATTTGGCACACAGATGATATATTATTGTGTGCAGCTGACAATGATATCATAATAAATGAAAAAGAAGCAAAAGAAATTGTAAACAATATTCGTCATAGGCACAATGCAGAGGAAGGAATTACGTGGGATTACATCGGCGCAGAGATTGACTATTATGCAGAGCTTAGAGATAACGATAAGTATGCGTTAAGAGTGGGAGAGAAGGAAGAAGTATGAAAAAGCTTTTGTATTTGCACGGTCTAGGAGGAAAGAACTTTGGAGATAAGATAGAATATCTTGAGACAATGTATGATGTGGTTGCTCCAAGTATAGATTATAACAATCGTTTGGGTTGTTATTCAGCCATGCAGGGAATAATTGAGAAAGAGAGTGTTGATGAAATTATGGGAAGTTCTTTGGGTGGATTTATTGCATATTATTTATCAATCAATAACAACATCAAATCAACACTGTTGAATCCAGCTTTGGCGCATTCCAAAGAAATTAGTTCTTGGGGGATTGAAGATAACAGTGAAAACAGGCCAAGTATGACTTTTATACTTGGTAAAAATGATGACATTGTTTCGTATAAAGATACAATGAATTTCATATCTGAAATATATAAATCAACATGTTCCGTGCTAGTTGACAATCATGGGCACACTACGCCTTTAGAAATTTTAAAAAAATATATAAACTAAGGATAAGCAGTATGAGCAATATACAAAAAGCAATAGAATTCGCAGTGAAGCATCATTCAGGGCAGTCAAGAAAGGGAACTAAGGATGAGATTTGGAAGAGAATCCCCTATGTAACTCATTGCTTCGAGGTTATGAAAGCAGTATCGGAGTTTGGGATAGAAGATGAGGCAATGCTTATTGCTGCTCTTCTGCATGACGTTATAGAAGACTGCGGTGTAACTTATCTTCAGATAAAAGAAGAATTTGACGAGGAGGTAGCTACTTATGTGTGGGAATGCACTAGAGAGGGTGGAGACGATGTAACTAAGCTCCAAAAGTATGAATTCCTTGGATCATTTCGTAGAAAGTCATTAGAGTCAATTGCAATTAAGATTGCTGACAGATGTTGCAATGTTCAAGATTACTTAAGTACTGAGGGTAAGCAAGAGTATGCTGCTCAATATGCGCTACAGGCATATCCTTTGGTTAGAGCTTATCTTGAGCGCTGTGAAGAGTTGGAAGAAGATCATATAAAAAGAATCAACAAAGCGGTTAGTTGGTTAGTTGGAGTAGTTGAGAAGCAATATGGAGTGAATTTTACTGAGCCTGATATTGAGAAGTGGGTGAAAAGTAAAGTTCTTTAAAGTAAAAGGAATTAAAAATGAGATATTTGTCGTTAATAGTTTTCCTTCTGCTGGTATCATGTGCAACTGCAAATAGGCCAGCAGAAGCTGTAAAAAAGGTTGAGGATATTGTTGATTTAGAATATGATCCAAGAGATCAGAAGAAGACAATTCTTTTAAAGAGTCAATTTAAAGAGCTTCAAAAGAAGTATGCAGATCTTGAAAAGGAAAATAAAGATCTCATCAGGAAGCATGATAACTTAATAAATAGTCTCAAAAGGATTATTAAAGAGAACTAGTCTGCGGAATGTATAAATTTAAACTTGAATAAATGAAGGTGGATGATATGTTTAAGTCAGCAGATCAGGCAGGTAAAGAAATATCAGAAGCAAAGAATGAAAAGGCAAATTCAGATAGGATTTTAGTATCTAAAGCTATTGAAGACATGATAAAGAGTGAAAAGACTTCTTTCTTTCTGTATAAGGCAGTAATGCCATCAGTAAAGAAAGAACTAGAAGAATCTGGTTATAAAGTGGAAGAGAATAGTTTTAGGAATGAATACACTATGACAGTGTCAATAAAGAAATAAATTTATGTTTGGGTAGCTCAGGTTGGTCCCCAATTCTTGTGCAAAATGGCTTGCAAGACATTCTGTATAAGGAGAGAGGCATAGAAGATCTTTTATCAACATGGATATGAAAAGACAATATAAGAGATATGCAATAAAATGTTTTAGAATACTCATATCACATTTAGAATATAGAATAGGTGTGTGGGTGGATTTTAAAGTGTTTGCTTACAAGAATATTAAATAAAATGTAGGTGGGCGGAGTCGCCATTTTGTAAATCTAGTCAAGGGTCAATATTCTATGAGAGCGTCTTTGAGCGAAGAGTAAGTGGAAATACTAGTCAAAGTACCTTGCAAGTAACTCAAAGAAGGCGGAGGTTCAAATCCTTCCCCTTACACTTTTTAAAAGGAAAGGAAATAAAATGATTACATATATAAAAGGAGACTTGCTGAAAACTAATTGTGAAGTAATAGCTCATGGGTGCAACTGCAGAAATTCAATGAAGTCAGGAATAGCTAAAGTTATCACAAAGAAGTTTTCAAGAGTGAGAGCTGCAGACAATACTTTCATGGGTGGATATGCCACAAGAGATAAGCTTGGAGAAGTAGATTTTGTCAATGTGGATAGTAAGAAAATAAAGATAGTGGCAAACTGCTATACTCAATATGATTACAACAGACATACTAAGCCATTGGATTATGATGCTTTGGATATTTGTCTTGAGAAGTTAAAAGAATTTATTATTGAGAATGATTACACTTTAGCTCTTCCAAAGATTGGCTGTGGTTTAGCTGGTGGAAGTTGGTCAAGAGTTGAAGGGATGATAAATGATATCTTTGGAGATATAGAAGTAAAAGTATATGTGTTGTGAATAAGGTAAGAGCGGCGGGAAGTAGTCTTAATTTGATTGTGGATGCGGTTAATTCTATTGATGATCTGGCAAAGTTGTTTTCTAAAAGGAGAAAAGTTGTGAAAATGCTAAAAGAATACTATTGGTATAAATGCGAAGATGGTAAAAATATTCAGTATGTAGGTTATAATGCTGAGGAGTCCAAGTTTATATTTGAAAAAGACGATGAATTTATTTCATACGACAACTTAGAAGATATTGATTTAGATAGTGGTAGAATATTTTCATTGGATTGCGATGCTGCTGACTTCTTTGCAGAGCGCCTTGTTGATCTAGTTAAATACAAAAAGACAATGCATGCCAATACAGAAGAACTCGAAGAAGCATTGAAGCCTTTAATTGAAGAGTTTAAGACGTATGCAAGTTTTGATGAAGATGTTAAAGTTGAAGATGTTTATCGTAAATTGATGAAATATTACAGGAGTTTGTGGGTATGAAATACAAGAATTTAAAAGTAAAGCCTGAAGGGATAACTGGAAAGTTTTATATAAGCGGTCCAATGAGCGGGATAGAGAATAACAATTTTGATGCTTTCAATGACTTTGAAGGAAAGTTTGACCCAGAGATTGAGGAATTTGAGAATCCTGCTAAACCTGGCCATATTGAAGGGTACGAGTGGAAAGACTATTTAAAGCTCGCATTAAGAATGATGCTTGAATGTGAAAGCGTAATTCTACTTGATGGTTGGCAAAAGTCAAAAGGATGTCTTCTTGAGCTTCATGTTGCTAGATCTTTAGATATGAGAATATTAAAAATTGTAGATGAAGATGATTGTAGTGTAACTGTTGAAGATATCACTTCGGATGATTATGACGTTGAAGATGTTTTACTTGAGGCTAATAGTCTTGTGTATGGCAACAGACAGGCATCATACAGCCATCCAATGGATGATTACACTAGAACATCCGCATTATGGAATACAATCCTTGCAGACAAGCTTAAAAAGGATTTAACAGCAGAAGATGCTATTATGTGTATGATCATGGTAAAGGCTTCAAGGCAAGTGCATAAGCATAAGAGAGATAATCTGGTTGACATGGCTGGTTATGCTCAGTGTATGCAGAGAGTAGTTTTAAAAAGAAAAGAAATTGAGTAAATAAACTATGAAGTTTGACATTTCAGTTTTGACATGTATGATAGACTTGAAAAGGAGTTAGTTATGACGCGACCAAAGCGATATGAAAAACGAGACAAGTACGAAGCCGAGGAGCGGGAATTACGCCGTTTGTACCAAGAGTATACATCTATCGGCAAGGCTATAATGGATTTAGGGTGGCTTGATTTAGACAAGCCAATTTACTTAGGCTATATTAAACATTTTGTATTGCGTGACGATATATCTAGGCGTAAAGATGCCAATGTGTTTAATGAAATATTAAAATCTATAAATGATTTTGCTACTTGCAAAAATAAAGATTTTATGGTAAGGGAGTGGAAGACTAAAAAGAAAGTACCAATATCTCATAAACTTAAGTCTTTAAGCAAAAAGCAATTCAATAAGCTCCCAACCAATCAGCAAAAGCATTTTTCAGCAGATTATGATTATAAAAATAGTTGTTGGAAGTATAGATTTGTTTGCGATTATTATTATGTTGCTAAAATAGATAAGCACTATGCGTATAAAGTCCGAGTGTTTGATGCTGATTTAGAAAAGAGGTCAGATGAAATCAATAGACATTTTGAAACTAACAATCTTTGGCCCAAGATAAACAAGCTTATGGGTTGGTCTAATCACTGCGCATGGGATAGAGTTTCTGAATTAAAAGCCGACCACAAAGCTAAGGAATGCGCGAAGAGAGAAGTTTTAGGTGAAATCGATCAGCGGATTTATAAAGTAAGAGTATAAGTTTTAATAGAAGTTTTGCTGCGCGATTGCTCCTAATTGAGGCACCGCGAGGTCGAAATTTTTTTTGCCAGTTAAACAGTAACAAATAGGATATTTATGGGTAGGAAAAAAGACATTAACGATGGAGCATTCAAAGTCATTATTGCAATGTCTGTTGTTGTTGGCGTTTTGCTGTGGAGTTTTTGGGCATTTGCCATCACAGCTGTTGTGCTCTCGTTTGTAATGAGTTCGCTGGGGATTATCAGATGAGTCAACGGATTGTCAAGTGAATATAAGCCAACGCCAGAAAGATATCTTATCGAAATTGATCAGTTTGTCGGATAAATATAATATACCAGTATCTCACTCGGAGCTGCTGACGGATGAGGAGGGGGATCACATTGGAGTTTTGTGGAATCATCCTCATCTGTTAATGGATGTAGGAATTTACGATGAAGATGAGGTTGTATTCGCGTTAACTGAAAGATTAAAAAAAGACAGCAGAACGAAGATTGCTGCATTCGAGTGCGTTGAAAATTCGGAGAAGCTATTTGAGCGTATTGGAATTAAAGGAAAGTCATAATGAAGAAAGTAGAAAGAGTTATTCATGATGGGGACACAATTGCATTTGAAGATATAAAAGTCGGAGAGCTTGTAGATCAAGGAGCTGGTTGTTTTCTGGAGCGCAGAAAAGATAGCTAGACGCAATGGGACGGAGGCTATGGTCTAGAAGTTCCATTGTCACAAATTATGGAATGGTTGAATTAGAAGAGAAAAGCGATGAATGTTTATTTGTTAAAGCAGGCAAGTTTCAATGAGTGTGATGTGTTTGAAACAGATATTGTAGCATACGAAGATGAAACTATTGCTGAGCTTGTGCGTGATGGCCTCAATGAAAAGTTGAAGAAGGCTGGTGCAGATTTAGACTATGAATGGTTCGAAGTGGAAGTAGTATCTGTTGAGAGTCTGCATGAGACTAAGTTGGAAAAAGAAATAGAGTCAATTTACAAGAAACATTTCAATGAATAATTTCTGTGAGATAGAGTGGAAATGTTATCGCTTGAGCATGCCAAAGGGCTCACTGTGTGTTTCCGATGTGTATTTAATTAAGAATGGGAATAAAGAAAATGAAGACAAAAATATACGTGAGCGGCAAATATATTCAAAGAAATAACAAATATAGCAGAAAAAAAAGAAAAAGAAATAATATAGTAGAAGAAAAGCGAGCTAGAAAGGCTAAAAAACTTGGTTTGTTTAAAGAAGATGGAGTCTCTAAGGCTCCTAAGGTAATTGAAGAAGCACATTTGGGAATGGTTCTTGATGTAGATAGGGGTGGAGCGGTAGATCAGGCTCATGAGGCTCATGTTGTAGATGAGAATGGAAACATTGTTGTGAGGGTAGTTTATGATCCATCGATTCAAAGAGGAGCAAAGGTCTGGGTTGAAACGGAGCTTGAAGTGAAGTCAATTGTAAACAAGTATTGAGATCGTAGAATGAGCGAATTAGATTATAAGAGAATGTGGGAAGAGATGTATGACATTCTCAATAAAGGCGTTATGAAAAGATGCTCAACATCTAATAATGATGCATCGTATGGCGCTTATCTTGAGCTTAGAGATTGGATGGAAGTTATAGAAGCTGAGAAGTATAAACCAGATAGATAAGTATTGAGGATAGTAGAAGATGACTTTAAATATCAGTGAGTTTAAAAATATGCAGTCTTATATTGAGTCTGTGAATAAATTAAGCATAGATGATATAGAGATAGAAGGTATAGAAATTTTAGATAGTGTTAGAGAAGATTGGAGATTGATTGGAAGTAATAATGTTAATTTTGTAGAATTTCTAATTGCCGAGTGTGAAGAAGGTATAAATCCAGTAAAGAGATTATGGAAGGAAGACGATGAAAACTAAGATTCATGTTAATCAGCACGTTATTAGAAAAAACCTTAAAGAAAAGACAAGAGATCCGGTCTTGACTGTGAAAACCTACAAAGATAATCGTTATGCTCATCAGGCGTTGATTAAAGATGCTCAAGGAAATGTAGTTGCCAAAGTAATTTACAGTCCAGACAAGCCATTAAGTTGTGGTGCCAGAGTTTGGATTGAAACAGAAAATGAAGTTGACATAATAGTAGAGAAGAAATAACATTGGAGATTATCATGAAAAGAGAGACGAGTGCCGAAGCATATCGGATAATAGAAAAGAATGGCTTACTGAGTCGTCGTCGTAAGCAGGTGTATGATTATTTGTATGTGAATGGACCTTGTACAGCCAAACAGATAACTTCGTCTCTCCAGAAGGGCGACGAGAATTCTGGAGGCTACACAACAAGGCTGAGTGAGTTGAGGCGTATGGGAGCCTTAAAGGAAGTTGGTACGACAGAGTGTCCTAGTACTGGTCATAATGTGATATTGTGGGATGTTACAGGAGCGATACCTGTACCGTTCAAGAAGGACAAGACAAAATTGGAGAAGAGTCGTAGTTTGCTTCGTGAGGCATATTCTCACTTGGATGATTCAGATTTGCGTGAAAGTATAGCGATTGAATTGGGGATTCGTAATGAGAGTTTGGATTGACATAGTAGTTGATGATGAAAGCTAACGTAAGATTACATAAAACAATAGAGTCTTATGCAGCGTTGATAAAAGAAGATGGATGTTTTTCTTATAATGGAGAATATTCTGCTGAGGTCGAGAAAAAAGTTAAATCTATAATTAAGCAGTGTGCTGCGATGGAGAAGAAGAAAGATGCCTAAGTTAAAAATATGTTGTATTTCTGATACGCACATGCTACACAATAGAATTCAAAACATGCCAGATGCTGATATATTGATCCATGCTGGTGACTTTTGCAGTGTTGGAGAAGAGAAGGAAGTAAGAAAATTTAATACGTGGCTTGGCACTCTTAAAGGAAAGTACAAGGATATCATAGTTATCGCCGGAAACCATGATAAGATTTTTGAGAGTAATCCAGAGAAGGCAGAAGCCATATTAACAAATTGTACTTACTTGATGGATGATTCGGTTGAGGTTAATGGGTTTAAGATTTACGGAAGTCCTTGGCAGCCATGGTTTTTTGGTTGGGCGTTTAATGTTCCAAGAATGTTGATGCATAAGAAGTGGGAAAAGATTCCTGATGACACTGACATATTGATAACTCATGGCCCTGCTGCTGGATATGGCGGAATAACAAGCCGTGGGGAAGAGGCAGGCTGTGAGGCATTATTGCAAAAGATTAAAGAAATAAAGCCGATACTCCATGTCGCAGGGCATATTCACGAAGGTTACGGAATGTATCAGAATGAAGATACAACATTTGTCAACGCTAGTACATGCACGTTAAAATATAAACCATACAATGATCCAGTAATAATAGAGGTAGAGAAATGATAGTTTGCGGAGTAGATTTAGATAGTAAGGGAGCAAGTCTTGTTGTTCTTAATGGAAGCGAAGAAGTAGTTTCAACGACAAAGATTGAATTTGCTGATCACGAGTTGAAGCAGAGTTTGATCAATTTCAGCAAAGACATCACTGAATACTTAGAAGAGCAGAAAGTTGAGATTGTTGTGATTAAGAAGAGAGCATTGAAGGGAAAGTTTGTTGGCAGTCCACTGAGTTTCAAGATGGAAGCGCTTATTCAGCTAACTTCATTCCCGATTCAGTTTCTAACAGCGGCTAAGTTGGCCAGTGATGTGAAGAAAAAGGGCTTAGAACTTCCTAAAGGATTGTTTAAATATTTCAGTGCCGCTTATTTTTCGGCGTTGATTGGATTGGGAAATGGATCAAAGTGAAATATTTAAATGCATATTGCAAGGTGTAATAAACGACTTCAATGTGATGAGATTAGCAATATAAGAAAAGAGAATGAAGGAGTGCTGTTGCTTCATGGCGTAAAAGAGGTAGGATGAAAAAGAAATTGGTTAGATATATTATTGATGATTTCAATCTCTTGGTGGCTTTTGAAGAGGGGCATTCCTTGAGCTTTCTTTTAGATGGTCAGCTGTTTTGTAATAATTTTGTACAGGGGTATAAAATTGAGGGAAAATATTTAAAAGAGACAGGGATGGAGTTAGTGGAATATTCTCCAAAGTTAGCGTATGGGTATTACCGAATTAAGGATATAAGCAGCATGTCTTTGATTCCGAGTGAATACTCTTACACAACTATCGCGAGCTTGAGAAAAGATTGCGAAGGAATGTTGCTAGTTTATAATATAAAAGAGGTGGAATGAAATGATAGAGAAGAAATTAGAAGGTGGAACATGGGAGGTTACATTTGACTCAAAGGAAGATGCTGAGATTCATCAGTTTTTGATCAAGATGGCCGAGAAGAATAACATTAAACCTGAAGGCCCTGATTTTGACAAAATGGTAAATGAAATGTTGGAAGAGGCTTTAAAAAATGATGAGCTCTTGGATAGAATAAAGCTGCGGGCCGAGAAAGAAAATTCAGAGAAGAATAGTTAAAAATAGGATACTATTGTGAACGAAGAAAAAATTGAAATTGAAGGTATGGATCGCCTTTCAGAGATTCTACAGATTTTAGGAAAGTATGGCGAAAAGAATTTGCAGGCTGACAGGGGCATCATTTATTTAAGTACAATAGTTCCAGTCAAAATAGACAAAGATGATGTCGTGAGATTGGAAGAATTAGATTGTGAGTATAGTGCTCACTTCATGAAGTGGTTCATCAATACGTAATAGTATAATGAATAACATATTTTAAAAAGCGATGAAGAACAATCTCATCGCTTTTTTTATGGGAGTGGCAGTGAAAAAGAAGACGAGGGAAAAGCGTAGACTGTATGGCTCTTCATTCGGGAAAACTTATTGGAGTTTTGTTGAAGGAACTCATACAAATTATTGGTTTCATATGGGGAAGGGGAAGAATTTTCCAGATGTTATAGGGACAGAGCTTGAAATTCCTAATTGCTTGTTTATATTCGATAAACAAGAAATATAAAACAAAGGAATAGATTATGGGCTGCAATAGTGATCACATGAATCCAACTAATAAAGAAAAGGACAGCAAAGAAGCATGTCAGCATATTGTATATTTGTATAAGAAGAGAGGAGACTCTCCTCCTCAGTGGGCCGAGGAAGGCGCAGAGTCCTGTTACGGATCAAGCAAGTCTCTTAATGAAGTTGCATATGTTCTATGTCAGATGTGCAAGGAAACGTCTGAGGATGTAATCTATAATGGCCGAGATCCAAAGGCTAGGAAGTTGGCTGATTGGTGGGATTCTCATCAAGAGGCGGATCGTAAAAGAATTGCCAAGGAAGACGAAGTCACGAGAAAAGAAGAGTTGAAGAAGAAAACTCTTGCCAAATTAACTAAAGATGAAAGATGGAGTCTTGGATATGACTAAAATTGATTTATTAACAATGCTAAAGAATCATGCGGATGAGTACAGAAGTGGCTGCTCTGAGTCAATTTTGAGTAATAGTCATATGAACGATGTTTCCAAGGAACAGGCTGAAGGTGTTGATCAAGAAGTTGTTGATGCTGTCTTGGTTGACTTTATTAATTTAATTGGCAGAAAGATGGGTGTAGATTATGCTCTTTATACAAGTGATCTTAAGTAAGTGAATAAGCACAAAAAGAAATCTTGGATAATATGTGCGCTTGCGACTCCGCTGTGTTTGATGTTAATTGTTGGTGGAATGATTACAGCAGTACATCTTAAAAACATATATTTAGTAACACTTCCAGTGTCGGGAATAATATTTGCTACATATTCAATGTTCAAGATTACAAAGTCTGAGAATTCATCTGATAGGTTTGACAGAATGATTGCAAGCAGGAAGGCTTATTGTTGCAGGAGAGGATATTTATTCATAGAAGATAAGAAAGAAATATGAATAAGTTCATGGCGTGGCGATTGGGAAGGCAAAATTCTGGATATTCAAAAATGCTTCTGTTTGCTTTGTCGTGGCCAATCAAGTGTGATTTGTATTTGTTGAAGTTTCCAGAGGGGAGCAAAGTCTTAGCACATAAGGATGAAATCAGCAAGGGAAAGCATTATAGGATCAACTTTATCCTTAGGAAAGCCAAAGAAGGCGGCATATTCAAGTGCGAAAAGTGTATTTATGAGTCATCAAGGGTTAAGTTGTTCAGGCCAGATGCTAATATTCATGAAGTATCAGAAATTATTAAAGGATCAAGATATTTATTAAGTATCGGATGGATAAGAAGATAAAGGATTTTCAATATGATTGAATTGGGCTTGACAAAAAAAGAAGCTGAGCTAGTGTTAAGTGCGTTGTCAAAGAGGGCGTGTGACTTGGAGAATGAATATCGTTATAAGTCTAGGAATAAAGAAGACGATAAAGATGCAAGAATTTTATTTAACGTTATGGAAAGAATAAGATTACAAGGAGATTAGAAATGGGTCAATATATAAATCCAGTGGATTGCAGCAAGGAAGAATTTTTAAAAGAATATGGTTCTGCAGTAAGTGAAAATGATATAATGAGGCTTGATTACGATGATGACAATCTCGTTTGTGTTCATGTTGACAATGGAATATTCACGGCAGCTATCATATGTTATTGTCAAGCGGAGTTTGAATATATAAAGAGATCTGCGAAAGGCGACAGTCGTCCGACACTTTATTATTTAGTTGAAAGAAAGAATTTAGAGAAATTTTTAAAATAATGAAAGACAAACTTTTTATAAATTATTGGAAAAAATATCATATATTAACTGTAGTGGCGAGTGGAATTTTTATGTTGTACGTGTATACTAGTTAAAGAAAAAGGAGAGGATGTTGTCTTACTGTAGATTTAGTGATTCTGATATCTATTTATTCCATGATTGCGGTGGATATATAAGGTGTTGTGGGTGTTCTGCTGTAGGAGGACTGTTCTCTAAAAAATCAGATCCAATCTTTTTTACGAGGACTGATGCTATAGATCATGTTAATAAGCATGTGAGTGATGGGGATAATATTCCTTCATATGTAGTAGAAAGATTGAATGGAGAAATTGACAGCTTAGGAGACTTTGTATACAATGATGATCCTCCTAAGAAAGGCGAACTTTGTATTATAGAAAAAATTGAAATCCAAGGAGATGACAGTAGTGAAGACGAAAGAAGAATTAGATGAAAAGACTCTGACGAAAGAACCGTCTATGTATAAGGTGATTATGCATAATGATGATTTTACAACGCAAGAGTTTGTTATGGAGTTATTGATGGATGTATTTGATCATAATGCGAATGAAGCAAGTTCTCTCATGATGGCTGTACACGTCAAAGGAAGGGCTGTGGTGGGTATTTATCAGCATGAAGTAGCAGAATTAAAAGTTAGTATCGCTCATGACAAAGCTATGAGCGATGGACATCCATTTAAATTAAGCATTGAGGAGGAATAGGAATGGCAATGAAGTTGGATATTAGTGATGGGTTGAAGGATGCTTTTGCTCTGACAAAAGAAATTTGCGAAAAGTATAATAATAGATATATTGTCCTTGAGCATCTCCTTTGCGCCTTAATGAACAATGATCTGGTGATGGATTTGATGGAAGACTGCAATGTCGATATTGATCAGCTTTATGAGGATCTTAATAAATACTTAAAGGAAAACATAGAAGAGGTTAAGCTGGGGCAAGAAGTTCAGCAGGGACCTGGAATCAACAGAGTTTTAGAGTTTGCTTCAAAGCAAACTGTTCAGTCTGGAAGAAACATAGTTGATTGTCCAATGGTGTTGGCAGCTTTCTTCTCTTCAGATAAAAGTCATGCGTTGTTCTTTTTGAAGAAGAATGGCCTTGAAGAGTTTGCGTTAAAGACGGCAATTTCCAGAACATCAGGTGGTTCGGGAATTGGAGAAATGGATGATTTTTATGATGAGTTTGGAGAGGTAATGCCTGAGGAGCGCAAGAAGAAAAAGAAGTCTTTAGAACTATATTCAGTTAATTTAACTCAATTGGCTAAAGACGGAGAGATTGATCCGATCATAGGCAGAGAGAATGAGCTGCAAGATTTAATGAGAACGCTTTGCCGCAGAAAGAAGAATAATCCTCTTCTAGTTGGCGAGCCCGGTGTCGGCAAAACTGCAATCGCAGAAGGATTGGCTCTAAAAATTAAAGATGGCAAAGTTCCTGATGAATTGAACGGCCATGATGTTTATGCAATTGATATGGCTGGAATGATTGCAGGTACAAAATTCAGAGGAGAATTTGAAGAACGTCTAAAGGCTGTGCTTGATGAGCTTAAAGTAATGGATAAAGCAATTATTTTCATTGATGAGATTCATAATATCGTTGGAGCTGGATCGTCCTCTGGTGGAACAATGGATGCGGCGAACATCCTAAAGCCTGCTTTGGCAAGTGGAAAACTGCGCTGTATTGGCTCTACTACTTATAAAGAGTACAAAGATCACATTATCAAGGATAAGGCTCTTGAGAGACGTTTTCAGAAAGTTGATGTTCCAGAGCCTTCTGTAGAAGATACAATTAAAATAATCAAAGGCTTACGCTTAAATTATGAAGATCACTTTGGAGTAACTTTTCCAGATGATACAATCGTAAATGCGGTTGAACTTTCAAATCATCACATTACAGATAGATTTCTGCCGGACAAAGCAATTGACATTATTGATGAAGCTGGTGCTGCTAATGCTTTGTTAAGCAAGAAGAAGCGCAAGAAAGCAATCACTGTGGAAGATGTTGAGAAAATTGTTGCCAGACTTGCAAGAATTCCAGAAGTAAAAGTTGGCGAATCTGATAGAGATATGTTGAAGAATCTTGAAGGAAAGATGAGATCAAAGATTTTTGGGCAAGACAATGCTATTACTAAAGTTGTTGAAAGTGTGAAAGCTTCTCGTGCAGGAATTAGAGATGCAAACAAGCCTATTGGATCTTTCTTATTTGCAGGCCCAACAGGCGTAGGCAAAACTGAAGTGGCTAAACAACTTGCTGAGAATCTTGGCTGTAAGATGCTTAGATTTGATATGTCAGAGTTTCAAGAGAAGGTTGCAGTGTCAAAGCTTACTGGAAGTTCACCGGGATATGTTGGTTATGAAGAAGGAGGTCAATTAACAGAAGCTGTCATTAAAAATCCAAATTCTGTTATTCTTTTTGATGAAATTGAAAAGGCTCATTCGGATATTTACAATGTGCTTCTGCAAGTTTTAGACTATGGCTTTTTGACTGACAATCAAGGGCGTAAAGCTGACTTCCGTAATGCGGTTATCATCATGACATCCAATGTCGGTGCTAGTTCAGTCGATTCTAAAGTTGTCGGCTTTGGCTCTAAGGGTGGTAAGCCGAGAGTTTCTAATGCGGCGCTAGAGAAGCATTTCTCGCCGGAGTTTAGAAATCGTTTAGATGCAATCGTTACATTTGACACTCTCGATAGTACGTTCATGGTGAAGATTGTAGAAAAATTCATCAAGGAACGTGAAGATCAGCTTGGCAAAAAGGATATCAAGATTAAGATTGGCGTAGCTGGCAAGAAGTGGATTGCTGAGAAGGGTGCAGATCTTAAGATGGGCGCTCGTCCAATGAAGAAAGCTGTCGAAACTCATATCTTCAAGCCCCTAGTTGATTCCATATTGTTTGGAGAACTTGAGAATGGCGGAGTTGTCAAAGTAACTGTTAAGAATGATGAGCTTAAATTAGACATTGTTTAATATTTGAAATGACTAAAAAAAAGCCGTTCTCTTTATAGAGGGCGGCTTTTTTTGTGCTAATGTTTAAATTATGCTTTTAAAAGATATATAATAGAACACTGAGGAAATACAAGTAGAGGTAAAAATGAAAAAAGCATCAGTAGGAGTATGTATAAGGGACGGAAAAGTTTTACTGTTAAGGAAGTCAGCAACAGCTTCAAAGTGGGCTGGATATTTTGGCTTTGCTGGGGGCCATCTGGAAGAAAATGAATCTTTTGAAGAGGGCTTAATTCGCGAATACAGAGAAGAGACAAACAGAGACATAATAAACTATGAGTTTATGGGATATTATGCCAAAGACGATACTCACATAAATGTATATATGATCAAAGATGATGGCACTCCTGTAATAATAAGTGATGAGCATGATTTATATGTCGAAATAGACGTAGATGAAGCTTTGGATAATTTACCATTAGGTGGTTTGACAAGAAAGTTTCTAGGAATAGCAAAAGAATTAAAAAGTAAATAAAGGAATTGGAAAATGCCTAAAGCAATAGTTTCATTAAGTGGCGGTATGGATTCAGCTACCGTTATGGCTAAGATGATAGATGAAGGCTATGATGTTGAGTGTATTGGATTCACATATGGATCAAAGCATAATGTTTATGAAAACAATGCAGCTTGGGAGCTCTGTAAACACTACAATGTCCCTTTCAAGATTTACGTGTTGGATGAATTCATGTCCGATTTAAACTCAAATCTGTTGAAAACTGGCGGGGATATCCCTGAGGGACATTACGAACAGGAAAATATGAGCCTGACTGTCGTACCTGGTCGCAATCTTATTTTCGCATCTATAGTCGCATCTATTGCTGAAAGCAGAGGGGCGAGCTGTATTGCACTTGGAGTCCACTCTGGAGATCATGCTATCTATCCAGACTGCCGTCCAGAGTTTGTTGAAGCTCTAAAGGCTGTCATTGGAGCTTCAACAGAGAATAAAGTTGAAGTGTTAACTCCTTTCTTGACGGGGGATAAGATTTCCATCATTGAGTGGGGGTTGAAAAATAACGTTCCTTATGAACTGACTAGAACTTGCTATAAGGATCAAGAATTGTCATGCGGCAAGTGTGGTAGTTGTACTGAAAGATTGGAGGCATTTCAGTTGAATAATGTTAAAGATCCAATTGCATATGAAGATAGCGTGTAAAATTGTTGATAAAATTTAAATTTATAGCTTGTAATTGTAAAAAAATAAGTTATATTGTAATTAAGTAAAATTTCTCTTCTATGTTGGTAAGCAGCTAACGAGGAAACTAAGCAGCCCTAAACGGAAGACGCGAGTATTCTTGTAACATCCAGAGACGGGTTTAGTCGGCCCGTTTAAAGTGTTGGCTATAGACAATACATACGTAATGCTGTGAAGAGAGACTTATTTGATTTTAATATGGTGGTAGCTCGCGCTATGGGCTAAGGTAGAGTAGTGTAGATCATACAGTATCGGTTGGTTTATAACGAAATATAAATCAAAAAGAGCTTGTAGGCACGATACTTAAACCTACTTGCTCTTGAGATCGCTTAGTAATAAGAAGGGAAACCTTCTTGCCGCCATGCCTTTTTAAAAGGGGATGAAATGGATTCGACTAGAAAGTAGAGTTAATTTTTCATGCCGAGGTTGGTCAGTTGGCCTCGTAAAAAGCTGACCGAAGTATAACTGCAGCCTAATCGCGAAGTTGTGATTCTACAGAGGATCACCGTCAAAATAAAAGTATATGTCGATAACTTTTTGAGGCGTTTATAAATCGGCAGTAGGATAAGGTACTTTGGTTCAAGTCTTTAGCCCGAAATTTAGAACTATCGAAGCAAATATAGGTTAGCTCATATTAGACATATTTGTAAGATTATGTAGGTCGAGAGACAGAAAAATTGAGCTAAGCGTGTAAATAAATTAATATAAGCTTTTACTAGGACGACGGTTCGACACCGTCCATCTCCATATGTGCCGTTAGGATTAACCTCCTAACGGCTTTTTTGTTGTCTGAATTTGACATGTAAGATTGTTATGTTATCGTAGTTTTTAATCTTAAAAGGAATATAGATGGATATCAAAGGTGAACTTAAAGAATTCTCAAAGGAAGATGATCAAGAAGACGTAATGAAATGGGGTCTTGAAATTGCCAAGGAGAATAAATTAGAAGAATTACATGATGCCCTTGTTGATTTAGATTTGGAAGAAGCTACTACTAGATTCTTAGTTGCCATGATGATTTTGTTGAATTGGAATACTTCCGATCTTGAAGTTGGCATTCTTTGCAGTGTCAATAAGGATACAAGTACTCGTTGGATAAGGAATAATTTTGCTGTCAGAACTTATCCAATAATGAAATCAAGAGGAGCTAGTGAACAATTGTTAAGTACTTTTGGTAAAGATTAATTTATTTCCATTAATGCGTTTGAATTTTAAATAATGACTGTTAATTTAAAATAAAAAACAGGATTATAAAATGATAGAAGAAAGAAAGAAAGACATTGCCGAAAAGGTTAAAAAGGCCAAAGATAACTCTGAAAAGATTAAAAATTCTAGAAAGGCCACAGCCAAGACGAATGCAAGGTTGAGAAGAAGTGCCAAGAAGAGAATGAATGAGGCTATCGCTTGGGGAGAGATAAACGACAGAAGGCCATTGACAACTTCTAAAGATAAAGAAGAGAAATCCTTGGCTCTTTTCCTTTCTACAGCCAGAAGGTCTAGAAAAGGAATGGGTAATAATAAATTTTATAAGTTTTGGATAAAGATGACTGAAGATCATCCTATGGATCATATTAAAACATATATTGAAATTAAAGAAAAGAAAGTCGTTGAGCAGGAAGAAGTCGTTGAAGGAATTACTCCAGAGCTTGAAAAAGAGATTCTTGAAGAATTGTCAGAAGTGAATCAAACTTCAAATGATAAAGGAAAGATTTTCCAGCCTATTTTTGAAGAAATGGCAGATCATCTGAAAGAAGAACCTGAGGTGGAAGTAGAGATTGAAGATGAACTTGCTGATTTTGAGTTTGAAGATATTGCTGAAGAAGAAATTCCATTAGTTCCCAATGATGAAAGAGTCATTGGGTCAGTAGAAGATGAATATTTAAGTTTGAAGTCTAGTGTAAGCAACGAATTTATGTTGAAGTTAGCAAGAACGATTCTTGAAGAACAGACTGAGTTGGAGATACAAGAAGGAATAGATGTTGTAAAGAATATCTGCGATTTAACAATGAAGAAACTTGTGAGTAGGGTTCAGCACTTATACTTTATGAAGTGAGAATAATGGAAATTGAGCGCACTCTGGCTAACAGAAGATTTCTAGATGGCATTTTAGATACTAAGTTTCCATTCTTAATAAAGAATGATGAGTTGGCGTGGCAATCTTGGGAACTTCTGATTGATGTTTCAGCTAGAAGTCAATGGAATTGCTGGATAGACATACGAAAAGGCGCAACTATATTCATAACAAGAGTAGAAGTTGATGTCTTTTACTTTGTCCTAAAAGAGCATCACATGCCTCAGTGGGGAAGTGAAGACTATGAAGACATAGAATGTATTTCATACGATAGAGCGGATAAAGATTTGCATTGGAATGAAATGTTTGGATAAAATCAAAAAAGGAATATAAAATGTTAGTAGAAAGACTTAAAAAAGAATATATGACTGCAATGAGAGAAAAGAATGCCGTTGCAAAAGAAGCAATATCTGATATACGTAGTGCAATTCAATATGCAGAAGCGAAGAAGGGAAGAAAGAAAGATATTGATGATGCTGAAATTATCAATATCATCAAAAAATGCGTAAAGGAATGCAAGGAATCAATTGAAGCATTTGGCAAAGCAGATGGATACGAAGATCAAGTAAATTCATATAAGAGCAAATTGGAAATATTTGAAGCTTATCTTCCCAAAGCTGCAAGTGAAGATCAGACGACAGATGCAGTGAATAAAGCAATTGAGACAACATCAGCTACATCAATGAAAGAAATGGGATTAGTTATGAAAGAAGCAAAGAATATCATTTCTTCTCTTGATTTGGATGTTGATGGGAAGTTGTTATCTCAAATTGTAAAAGCAAAACTTTGTTAAATTAAGAAGAGTAGTGGGTTGTGAGTGAGTTGAGGTATGTGGCTGTATGCGATAAAGGCGACTGTCTTAAATGCTATAAGTGTAAAAACAAAGATCTTCAGTATAAAGTTGATATGCTGACGAGGATTATTGAGGGCGGTATAGACGTTGAATGGTCTAAGGATACTCAGTGTTTTTTAGAGTTTCAGTATAATATATACCTTGTGCAAAAAAATAAGAATAGTTATTAGCAAGTAGCGGGAAATATTAAAATGAAATTATTAACTAGAGATCAATTCCGAGAGGGAGTTTTTACCAGAGACAATCATAAATGTGTTGTATGTGGTGCAGATGCGCAAGACGCTCATCACATTCTAGAGAGAAGGTTGTGGGGGACGTCTTGCGGCTATTACTTAGATAATGGGGCATCTGTTTGCGGCCCTTGTCATCTTGCCGCTGAGAGTACTGAGATAGACTGTGATGAATTGCGTGATGCATGTGGGATTGAAAAAGTAATCCTTCCTGATCATTTATATAGAGATAACACTTATGACAAGTGGGGTAATATCATATTGCCTAATAAACAAAGAGTCAAAGGTGAACTGTTTCATGATGAGAGTGTTCAAAAAATCATGAAGCCATTTCTTCATCTTTTTACAGATTATGTAAAATACCCAAGAACATATCATCTTCCATTTTCAGCAAGTAAGACAAATGATGATAGAACATTGAAAGATTGTTCTCAGTTCGAAGGATTGGAAGTCGTCGTAAATTTAAAGTTAGATGGTGAAAACACTTCTATATATCAAGATTACACTCATGCCAGATCATTAGAGAATGATTCTCATCCATCAAGAGCTTGGGTTAAAAACTTTGCTTCTAGAATAGGATGGGAAATTCCTGACAACTGGAGATTGTGTGGTGAGAATGTTTATGCCAAGCATGCTATTGCATATGATGAGTTAGAAAGTTTCTTTTATTTGTTTTCGATATGGAATGAAAAGAACTATTGTTTATCATGGGATGAGACAAAAGAGTATGCTGACATGTTAGGATTGCATACAGTTCCAGAACTTTATAGGGGAATATGGGATGAAGACAAGATCATTTCAATTTCTGAAAATCTTAATACAGATAAGGAAGAAGGATTTGTTGTAAGAGTGACAGATGGATTCTCGTATGGAGCATTCAGAAAAAGTATTGCAAAGTATGTAAGGGCCAATCATGTTGCTGACAATGTTCACAATTGGAAAATGCAAGAAGTAATTCCTAATAAAATTAAAAAGAAATAATGAAAGGCTAAAAATGAAGATAGTATTGGAACAAACGCAGAAACTTATAGATCACTTAAATTCAACTAACGGCACGAATGAGAAGATGGAGATTCTAAAGGAGTATGATACGGAATCGATTCGAAGTGTTCTATTTTATACGTACAATCCATTCCTGACATATGGAATTACATCAAAAAAAATAAATAAAGATGTCGATGTTGATATTAGTATGATTGTAGAAGAGCTTGGAGACGATTACACGCTTGAAAGTGTACTAGATCTTTTTGCTAATCGACAAGTAACAGGTGATAGAGCTATCGCATTGGTTCAGGAAATGATCAGTGATCACTCAGATCATAAAGAACTTATTCTTAAAATTATTGATCGTGATCTTGAAACTCGTGTTGGTGTTAAGAACTACAATAAAGTTTTCAAAAAATGTATTCCAAGTTTCGACTGTGCATTGGCTAAGAAATATGAAGATAAATTCTTCAATAAGATGAATGCCGATAAAACAGTAATAACACGTAAGCTTGATGGGCTACGCTGTATCATGATTGCTGAGGAAGGAAAAGCTAAGTTCTATTCGCGAACAGGTAAGCAATTCACAACTCTTGGAAAAGTAGCAGAATCAATTAATGCACAGCTGGAAAAGAATCCAGATCTTGCAAACTATGTAATTGATGGCGAGATCTGTATTATCGACGAAGATGGAAATGAAGATTTCAAAGCAATTTCAAAAGTATACAACAAGAAAGATTATACTATTGAAAATCCTAAGTTCAAAATGTTCGACCTTATTTCAAAAGATCACTTTGTAGCAGGCCTTGGCGATGAAGAGTACTGTGACCGATTGGATAAACTAAAGAGTGTGTATGAGGAGAATGAATACCTTGAAGTAGTGGAGTCATGGAGTTACTCTGAAGGGAACTTGGAGATAGGAAACAAATTAGTTGAAGACAAGGGTTGGGAAGGATTAATGCTGCGTGACGGTGTATATGAAGGCAAAAGAACGTCACATCTTCTAAAGCTTAAGAAATTCACTGAGGCAGAGTTCACAATTACTGGAGCATCAAATGCTGAATTTCGTGTTATAAACTCTGAAACTGGCCTAGAAGAGAAAGTAGAAGGACTCGCAAACATCACAATTGATTTAGGGAATGGACATTCATGTGAGAGCGGTTCTGGTTTCTCTCAAGAACAACGCGAATATTATGTTGACAAACATGAGGAATTGATCGGGAGTGAAGTAACTATTCAATACTTTGAAGAGTCTGAAAATTCAAAAGGTGAGAAATCACTACGATTCCCAACAATCAAAGTTGTACACAAAGGCAAGCGTGATAACTAAAGAGTTCTGAATCAATGAAATTATTTACAAAGAAGAGAATTGAATTAGGAAAGGGCCATATTGTTCAGTATACTATTTTTGAATCAAAGAGACTTGGAGGAATCTGGATCTACAACTGGAAGACAATAGATCAAAACAGATTCCACAGTCACGCTTTTAATTCTCTTGCCTTTACACTGAGAGGATCATATGTTCAAGAAGTAATGAACGAGGATGGATCAATACGCACTGAGGAAGTGAAAAATTGGATGAGGCCAAGATTCTTACCGAGGAACTATGTTCATCGGATATTGGAGGCAAAGCCAAATACTTGGACATGTGTGTTTTTTGGGAAATGGCAAGATACTTGGAAAGAATACTTCAGCGACACTAAGACATGGGTAACATATGCATGGGGGAGAAAAGTAGTCTCAAAGGAAAAGGCTAAAATAATTCCTAATAATTCCTAATAAGATTAAAAAGAAGAAATAAGCTTTGTATTATAGTGTAATCTAAAAAGGAGGTTATATTATGAAAGCAGGTTTCACGGCATTAGCATTAGTAGTTGACAGAAGCGGATCAATGATGAGCATTCAAAAAGATACGATTGGCGGCATCAATTCATTTATCGAACAGCACAAGAATGATGTTGGAGAAAATGAAGAAGTCAAAGTAACAATCGCTCAGTTTGACAACAGCTATGAAGTTCCATTTGATTTTGTAAACATCAAAGACATTCCTACATTTACAACTGCTGATTTCTCTCCAAGAGGATCTACAGCATTGTTGGATGCAATTGGTAAAACGATTATTGACTTCGGCCAGAAGTTTTCAGACATGCCAGAAGCTGAAAGACCTTCCAAAGTAATCATAGCTGTAATCACAGATGGGCATGAAAATTCAAGTGCTGAATTCAGAGATTCAAAAGTAATCGCAGAAATGGTAAAAACTCAAGAAGAAGATTACAATTGGGATATCTTATTTCTAGGGGCTAGTTTGGATGCAGTTGACATCGCTCAGAGCTATGGCTTCACATCAGGAAAGTCAATGTCATATTGTACTGGGAAAATGGATGCAGCGTTCAACACAATGGCGTCATCTACTTTGAGAAGTAAAGTTGGAATGTCAGCAGACTTCACAGCCGAAGAAAGAAGTTTGAATAGTCAGTAATTAAATTAAAAAGGCAGACAAACAAATGTCTGCCTTTTTGTAAGAAGAGAACTTGTAAAACATTAAAAGCAGTGTTATTATAAGAGCAACATAAGAAGATTTGTAATTGATACGATCTTAATGTTAAACACATAGTCTAAATTAGCTAAGATGCAAGGAGATGCGAATGCTACAGACAAAAGAAGAATCCATCGTAGTTGGTGGAGTAGGAGTCCTAGTTGGACGTTTTCAAGTTCCAGAGTTACACGCTGGGCACAAAGAACTGTTGAATACAGTAACAGAGAGACATGAGAAGGTAATTGTCTTATTGGGACTGTCACCGCTGAAAGCAAGTAAAAACAATCCGTTAAATTTTCAAGCACGTAAAAAAATGATTGAAGAGTTCAATCCTTCGATTGAATGTCATTATATTGAAGATAAGCCATCTGATAAAGATTGGTCTGATTCGCTTGATAGTATCCTTAGTAAGCACATTCCATTTGATGAAAAAGTAATTCTTTATGGATGTCGTGATAGTTTCATGTCACACTACCATGGAAAGCATGAGACAAAAGAATTATTGAGTCGTTCAATTATATCTGGAACTGAGGAAAGAAGAAGAGCTAAGTTAAACATTAGTGATTCTAAAGACTTCAGAAAGGGAGTAATCTGGGCAACTGGAAATCAATATCCAACAGCTTATCCAACAGTAGATGTTGCGATTTTAGATGAAGCGGGAGAAAACGTCTTACTTGGTAAAAAGAGAAATCAAGACAAGTTAGTTTTCATTGGTGGATTTGTAGACCCAAGCAAGAGCGGCTCAAATGCTTTAGAAAATAATGCCAGAAGAGAAGTTATGGAAGAAACTGGCATTGAAATTAGTAACCCTGAATACGTTGGAAGCTTCTTTGTAGAAGACTGGCGTTACAGAAGTGAAAAAGATAACATTATGACTTCGTTGTTCAAGGCAAAGCATATTTTTGGAAAGCCTGAGCCTAATGATGATATTTATGAACTTAGATGGATAAAACTTGAAGATCTTGTAAAGTCTGTAATGCCTTGGCATGTTCCGTTAGCAGAAAAGTTGTTGGAAAATCTTGAAATCAAAACTGATTTGGGATTGACAAAAGCGGAAATGGAAGTAGAGTTTCAGAAGTTTAAAGATAGAAAGTAAATTCATTAAGTTACTAAGGATAAAAAATGAATAAAAATATTGTTAAGTTGCCAAAAAGAAATATTGAAAAAACACCAAGATTGTTAATGGCGGATGCATATACAATTTGCAGTGAAGAATTTCAGTGTGAGTCTGCAAAGAAAAAATCAACCTATTACATTACATATAGAAAAGATCTTGAATCTATAAATCCAACTATCTTTGACAAAGGGGATAATAGAATCATCGTTATGGGGCTCGCAAGAATCCTTGAGGAATTGTTTTATGATCCAATCACTCATGAAGAGATTGATGAGGCTAAGAGATTCCTTGCGAATTTCAAAGCAACAATGACAGGATTGAAGGAATTCCCTTTCCCAGAGGCTATTTGGAGAAGAGTTGTAGATGAGTTCAATGGAAGGCCTCCAATTAAAGTTGAATCACTCCCAGAAGGAAGTGTGGCATATCCAAATGAGCCAGTCGTTCAGATTACTTCAATGGTAGATGGATTTGGAGAATTAGCGGCTTATTTTGAATCTAAGATGCTTCAAATGTGGGCTACAAGTGAAAGAACTACAGTTGCAAGACATTGGTTCAAAAAGCTAAAAGAAAGAGTACAAAGAGTAAGTCCTCATATGTCTGAGGATGAAATTGATTTCTTAGTTAGCGTATCTTTGCATGATTTCGGTGATAGAGCGGGTATCTGCGAAGAAGAGAGCCAACGTATGGGATTGTCTCAAAGTTATGTGTTTAACGGCACAGACACTGTTACAGGGGCTTATCAGGCCTATGTGTTGAATAACAAACAAGCCACTGGAGCATGTTCTGTATTTGCCTTGGCTCACCGTATCGTACAGCCTTGGGAAAACGAGCAAGATTGTTATACAAATCTTTACGAAAAAGGTGAAGCAGGCGACTTTTTATCTATGGTTGCAGATTGTTATAATTACAAAAGAGCAGTAGAGGAATATCTTTTGCCGTTGGCTATTCGTAGTGCCAAAAACAATGAAGGGAAGATTGTAATTTCTCGTCCCGATTCTGGAAACGCTCTTGACCAAGTTCTTTGGACTGTGAGACTTGCTGTTGAAAATGGCCTATTTACTCAGATTGGTGATTTCAAATATCCTACAACTCTCAAGTTGATTGAGGGGGATGGAATGACATTTGACACAATGAATGAGATATATGATGCACTTGAGGCGGAAGGATTTTCTCCTCTTGACTGGTGCCCATTTGGAGTTGGCGGTGGATTGAGAAATGCTTTGAAACGTGATAACTTCTCTGCCAAATATGCATTATGCGCTAAAGAGAATGACGAAGGAGTCATCAAGTTGTCTGAAGTAGAGGGAAAAGCAACTCTACCTGGGCCTTTCAAGCTTCTAAGAAGTGAGAGAGCTTTAAAGGAAAAAGTAACTATCGTTAAGATGGATGAGTATCCTGATGAAGAGAATGCTTTGGAATTGTTCTTTGATGGTTCTAATATATATGAGCCATTCGGAAAATCAATGGAAGATGACTTCATGACTATTAAGAACAGAGTCATGAAAGATTTCGATAAAATGCCTAAAACAATTCACAGAGAAGGGGAAAGATTTCCAGCCTCTGAAAGAATATTAGAGCAGAGAAGAAGTCTGATCAAAAAGCACTTAGGTGAGAAGATTGTAGGATCTCATGGATATGCATACAAGAAAGTTGAGACTAATTTAGATTAAACACTTGTATTCTGATAAATAAGTAGTATATTAAAGTTCTTATTTAAAATAAATTTGTATGGAATAATTCATGGAATGGCATTCTAAGATAGAAAGCTGTTAATAATAATTTAGATGTAAAAAGAAACTTTAAAGCCCTTCGTATAGATATGCGGAGGGCTTTTTTATGCCTACTTAATAAAAATCACATAATATAATTGTATAGTTAAGAGAACTTAATTATGGAGTTATAATAATGGCAGAAATGATTTACGCCCCAGACGATGTCGGTCAAGCCAAGAGTGCAACAATATTCATGGCTGGATCTATTGACATGGGAAAGGCTGTTGAGTGGCAGCAACAGATGTTTAAAAAAACAAAGGATTTAAATGTAACCTATTTAAATCCAAGAAGGACTGATTGGGATTCTTCGTGGAAGGAAGAAATTGAGAATGAAAAATTCAGTGAGCAGGTTAATTGGGAACTTGATTCACTTGATGCATGCGATACAATTGTTTTGTATTTTTCAAAAGAAAGTAAAGCACCTATTTCATTGTTAGAACTTGGCCTAAATGCAGGAAGTGGAAAGATGCTTGTGTGTTGTCCAAAGGGGTATTGGAAAAAAGGCAATGTGGATATTGTATGCCAAAGAAACGACATTCCAGTTTTTGAATCGATGGATGAAATAATTGGCGTTTTGAAGCTTACATACGGATAAGTTTAATTCGTAAAAAAGTTCAATGTATTTTAAGGAAAGGATTTGAAATACATTGAACTTTGCCGTATAGTGAGGGAGTGATTTAAAGTGTAGCGGAGTAGAGCAGTTCGGTCAGCTCGTCAGGTTCATATCCTGAAAGTCGCAGGTTCGAATCCTGCCTCCGCCATAAAGTTTTAAAAGAAATATAAGATGTTCTTCCACCTCAGATGAATCGTGAGGCACAAGTGACTGATGCAAGCTGGAAAGGTTCGATTCATACTCGCCAGCCTAAGTAAACCCCAGTGGCGAGATACTCTGCAGTTGGAGTTGGATGTGTGTTTGAACCTCGTCTTTAGCAAATTGCTTTAGATTGGAGACTGTCAACTTAACTTACATGCGAAATTAAGACTAGAACGCTCGTTGGAAGAACATCTTTTTTAACCCTGTATTTAATAAAGTATGATATTATGAAAAAAGTTTTATTTTTAGACATAGACGATGTTTTGAACGACAGCTCCGATTTCAAATGCGCTTATTCGGAAATGAAAAAAGGTGGCAGTGGAGAGTGTTCTGGGAAGTTTATCATTGGAAAGAATTTTGGTAATACCCCAGTCTCAGTGGAAAAGATAAACAGACTAAAATCAATCGTCAAAGAAACTAACTGTGATATAGTTGGAATATCATCTTGGTTTACATTTGATAAAGATCATGAGGAGGTCTCTGCATTGTTTGGAATCTGTGTTATGGAAATAGGATATCAGAAGACAGGATGGGGTAGATATTCAGGCTGTCTTGCTTGGTTGAATGATCATCCTGACTATACTCATGCTGTGGTTTTAGATGATATTCCAATGAGTGAAGAATTTGAATTAAAAGGAATTCACGTTCAGCCCGTAGGTGATGGATTAACTGAAGAACTGGCAAATGACTGCATTAATATCTTAAACAATCCTTGGAAAACATCATGACAGAAGAAATCAGAAAAATGATTATAAATTATAATCAGATTAAGTATTTGCGCAATCAAGTGTGTATGGCAGGATCAAATTACACTAAAATGCAAAATATTCTTGACGGAGACAGAAAGATATGTATATTAGCTCAAAATGAGATTGTAGCTGTAGAAGAAAAGATTAAGAAATTAGAATCTGACCTTAAAGAAGCTGAGAACTTTTGGAAATCATATGGCATGTTGTTAGATCAGCTTGTGGATGCTTACGATGATGAAGATTGGGATTTGATCAAAAGCGATCTTAGAAGCATGTCTGAGGAAAGAAAAGATAACGAAGAGGATTAAGATGGAAAAAGAAAATAAAACTTTAGAATTTATGAGTGCGCTTAAAGAACTTGAAGAGGCTGTGGCATATCATACAGCGAATGAAGATGGATGGGATTCTATGGGAGAAGCAAGAGCGAAATTGGTTTCTTGTTATAACTCAAACATTGTTATTCAGTCTGATGATTCTCTGTTGGAATGCTACAGGATTGCTACAATGAATGACGCCTCAGACTCACAGCTGGACAGCATTCTAAAGATGATCGCAAAAGAAAAAGGTATTAGATTGTAGTGGGAAGATATTCAATCGGACGCACGAGAGATGAACTGTGAAGTCTTATAAAGGTAAACGAATAAACTTGTCAGAAACTCATAGTTTATGCAAAAAGGAATTGGGTCTTATTAAGTCCACTTACGATCTTGTTAGCAAAGAAACGGGAGAGGTGGAGGCTACTGGAACTTACACGAGATGTTTTAGGTTGGCAAAAGAATTTAAAGAGGAAGTAAAAAAGGATTATGAAAAGTAAAATAATTTCTCATGTGACTGAGTATTAACATGGAATGCTTAAAACAAGTTGTAACTGCTACAATATCAATAAAAGGTAAAATACTAGTTGTTGGAAGAAATGATATTTCCAATGATGAAGTAACTGAATGTCCGAGGAAAGGAATGGAATCGGGGCAAGGATATGAGTTGTGTACTTCTATTTGCGGCCAGAAGGGCCACGCAGAGGTTCAAGCTATTAGAAAGGCTAAGGAGCTAGGGATAGATGTTAAAGGCGCTTCTATAGCTATTGAGGGCCATTCTTATATATGTGAAAGTTGTAAGAAAGAGATAATGAAAGCAAGTATTAGAGATTGGTGTGTTAAAAAGGAAAAAGATGATGAATAAGCTATATGGAAAGCCTAATTTTAAATTATTGGGAAAACGTCTAGGATCTGACCTTGGAAGATTTGTGGTGTTAGTTAAGAATCTTACTGATGAACAATTGGCAAGATTTGAAAGAGAGGGAAATGTTGAGTTGGATGGTCAGATTTTCAATAAAGAAGAAATTGAAATCCTTCAGGATAAATAAAATGAAAAGATGTTTTTACTCAATGATGATTGTTTTAGTTGCTATTTGTTTCGTCTTGTCGTGCGACGTTCAGGTCGATAAGGATTCATTTGGAGGAAGAGAAGTAAGCATTGAGGAGTATGAAAAGCACACTTATGTCGTAGTTGATGGATTTAAAAAATATGGCATTGCACATAATCCAGATTGTGAATGTAAAAAGGAGAAAAAATAATGTTTGAAGTGTTTTTGTTAGTAGGCGGAATTTGGTTTTGGGTATTGTCTTTGTTATTTACAATAGCAATCATAAAGCTTCTTAATTCAGAAGAGTATGGAATTATAACTGTAGTGACTGTAGTTGCAGGAGTTGTTTATTATCTTACAGGAAGAGGTGGAGAGGTAGTATCATACTACATGAAAGATCCTGTGGCTTTCTTAACTCATGTAGGATTGTATCTTGCAATTGGGATAGTGTATTCTACGTTTAAATGGTTTTTATTTATAAGGGAAAAGAAGAATACGTATATAGAAGATAAGAAAGTATTCATGGAAAGGGAATCAAACAAGGATAAAGAAGAATCTGTATTGAAAGAGGAGTGGAAGAAATCTTTTGGAGATTTTAAAAGATTTACAATGTATTTGACTCCTTCGTGCAATAAAAGTAAGATAGGTTACTGGATTGCCTATTGGCCTTGGTCTTTGCTGTGGCTCGTCTTATGCGATTTTATAAGTGGATTAACATCATTCATAGTAAGAAAGTTAGGATTTATTTACAGCTCAATATCAAAAGGTCAGTTTTCGGACATAGAAGACGATTTAAAGTAATAAAAATGAAACCTAAATATATAGAAAATTATACTGCAGATATATTCAATGAGTTGTTAAAAGACTTAGAGTGGATATCAACAGGAGCTCCTCGTGAGGAATATTTCATGTCGGAGAATCCTCTTGAGTATACTTATGGAAGTGGAAGAGGAGAGAGGACATACGGATCTAGCTTGTTTCATCCCTTGGTTAAAGAATTAATGGAAAGAATGAATAAGGAGTTTGATTGTGAGTATGATATTTGCTTTCTTAATTATTATTCAGACAATAGAAATCATTTAGGATGGCATGCAGACGACAGTCCAGAGATGGACAATGAACATCCAATAGCCGTAGTTAGTTATGGAATTGAGAGGAATATATACTGGAAGCATAAAGACTACAAGGGGATGATTCCATCAGATCAGCAGCAATTGCTAGGAAATGGATCATTGTTCATAATGCCAGAAGGGTTTCAGAAGGATAATCTTCATAAAATTCCTAAGCATAGTTGCAACTGCGGGGGAAGGATAAGTTTAACTTTTCGGCATTATGTAAAAGCATTGTCATGAAGGTAGTCGTGGGGAGTTCAGCTGTAAAGCATGCTAAGAGTTTCTTTAGGAGCCCAGGTGATTTGGATATTTGGTGTACTGAGGATGAAATTGTTGATTATAAGTGTGATTTGTCAGTAATCCCATATGACATTATGAATCTTGTAGAGGTTGATGACGGCTATGCTACGATAGACTCAATTTATACGATTAAATGCAGTCATCTGGGGTGGGATATTCTTTTTGAAAAGCATAAAAGAGATATTATTTTCCTAAAGTCACAAGGAGCAAGGTTGATCACTTCTTTGTATGTGAAGTTGGTTAATCACTGGAAGGCAGAGCATGGGAATAAAGATTATTTATCATTATATAAGAGTAAAAATGAATTTTTCAATGATCATGTGACATATGTTTACGATCATGACTTGCTTCATAAGTATGTCGCGGGGGATGAAAAGCCTTTATACATGAAGTGTTTAAAGGAAGGAGAAGAAGTAGCAGTAGATAGGTGTAAGTTTGATGGCTTGTCTCATGAAGATCAGATAAATATGTTCAAAGAGGAAATAACTGTAATAGCCTTTGAAAGATGGCTTGTAAATCCATCTTCAAAAGTAAACAATTGGCTTAAGGCGTATCGTTATGCTTTAAGGAAAACAATAACGCAACTAACAAAGAACTGGGCTACTGAATTTTTAGTCATGAATTTGAGTGAAATGATTAGTCCAAATATCAAATACATAAAAAACATATCATCAAAAATAAAAGAAGGAGATAGTATTATGAGTAATGTAGAAATGAAGACGTTTGAGGCTTTTATGGCTAAATTCGACATAGGCGAAGATGATCTTAGAACTGTCATCTATAACATGTGTGAAGGTGAATTTGGAGAAATAGAACTTGACATAGACTATAAGGATTATGATAAGTATAGAGCAGATCTGGAGAAAGTCGAAAAGGAGTGGGGATATAAGCATATAATGCAAGAAGGAGGCGGAGAAGGCGGCTCTGAGCATTGTGAGGGAATATTTGAGTTCATGGGTAAAGCATATAGAGCATCGTATTCATATTATTCGCATCAGGGCCATGATTTCGATGACATTGTGGACACTTTAAAAGAAGTAAAGCCAGTGGAAAAAATGGTAGTTGTTTATGAATAATTACAAACTAGACAGACGATAGTCTCCCGATGTAAGTATAATTGTGGCTGCAAGGGGAGTAGTGTTGTGTAAAAGTTTAATGTTTTATTCATAAATGAGTAGAAATGTGTTAAACGACATGTATAATGTTAAAAGTTAAACAACAGATAACGAAGTAATAACAAAACAAAAAAGAACAAGGAAGTAAGAATGGAAGGTACAGTTAAGTGGTTCAACGAGGAAAAAGGATTCGGCTTCATTGAGCGTGAAGGTGGTAAGGATATTTTTGTTCACTTTAAGGCAATTAACTCAGAGGGTTATAAAACTCTTGAGGAAGGACAAAAGGTTAACTTTGAAGTCGAAGAGGGGCAAAAAGGGCCACAAGCTGCTAATGTAGAAGTTGTGTCTTAATAACTTCGATATAATTCAGTTTAATAAATGACCCAAGTTAACTTGGGTCATTTTTTTTGGACATTTTAAGTGATCAGCAAGTTGAATTATTAAATTGAAATGTTATTGTAGAGTTAAAACAAAAGAGAGATAAAAGTGATACGGGCCTTTAGGATGAAAGTAAATCATGAACAATCAGCTATAATTCAAAGTAAACTGTTTGATTTTGGATACAGTTGGATTACTGGGAGCAAGGAAGTATCAAATTTAGACTCTAATTATTTGTTTCTTGATAAAGATGGCGCTTTAACTCATTCAAGTATGATATCCAGCTCTAGGATGCGTGATATGGGAGGCATGATAACTTTTGAGGAGTTTGAAGAAATATTTAATGGAAAATTAAAAGTGTGGGATCAAAATGAAATTTGAAGAAACGTTAGAAAGAATTAAGCATTTAACTGCAGAACAGCTAAAGAACTCATCGGAAAACACAGGAACAATAATGCTCCATCTGTTGGAAGAGTTGGGAGAATTCTCTACAGCAGTATGCATAGAAGATGGAAGTGATGTAAAGGCTTACAAGAAGCTTGATGAATCATCTAGCAAAGAAGCATTGGATTTGGCGATATGCGTGTTCTCTCTTTATTTTGCCAGAAATGGCGATAGTTCTGAAGTAATAAGTTACATGAACAAGAAGATGGATAAATGGGAAAAGAACATTAACAGTGGAACTTGTTAACATTCTAATAACAGAAGAATGGAATCCAAATGCCAGAGGCGGAGCATGGTTTTCATTAATCCCAGTTGTAGGGAAGATAATTGCAGTAGAAAAATACTTCGATGGTCATTACAGATGGGTAAATAATGGAACCGACACAGTAGTTCCTAGAAGTTGTTTTACAGAGGTGAAAGAAAATTGTTTAACAGTATGGAACAAGGAGGAAGTTTAACATGACAGAATTTTTAAATAGTCAAGCGTCAACAGGGCATATTATATTTGCAATTGCAACAACGGCTTTTATTGTGATGTTTTTATTGTTTGCGAAAAAGTTGGGTGAGATGGGAAAAAATATTATTAAAAACTCTTATCTAAAGAGAAATCGTTTAGAAGAGCACAGTACCATATTCTATAGAGGTGGATACTATGTGGTTATGAAATGTTTAGATAAAGAAAAATCATATTCAATTATGGATATTGAGTCAAAGAATATATGTAAGTTGAATGCTGAGGTTCTAATTTCAGAATCAATAAGTCAAGAAAAACTATTGGGTGCTTTGGCCAAGGCAGATTCTTTCACTGAGTTTTACAACGGCGAAGAGCATTTACTTAAAAAATACTTGAAGGACATCTGATGACATATTTTATATTATTATCTATTTGCATGAGTTTAATTTTAACTGCGGGAATAATTTATGGAATAGTAAATTACAATGAGACGTTTTCGGTTTCATTTATCACGGCCTTGATTGTATTTATTATTGGATGGCTACTAATTTATGGATTAAATGGAGGGAGTGTTGAAGTAGAGACGGCTGAGATTGTTAATGAATCTAGAACTAAATCCTATGTTGCGTTTCAGTTAAACACTTCAACTCCAATAAAACATTTAAACTACAGAGATCCGAATAAAGTTTATATTTATAAAGAGATGAAGTATGTCAATAATCCATTCGAAGTGAAAATATATCATTTTACTAATCTATATGGATTCCACACTTCATCTGAGATAATCGTGGAAATCAAAAGGCAAGAAGATTAAATTTGAATTATTTAAAGATTGAGTGTATATTTAAATACATACTTAATAGAGCTTAGGGTTTTTACTTTCATCCTTGTTTTGTGTTTTCCCTAAGCTCTATTGGTTTTCCTCAGCCATGTTCATGGTGTTAGTAAATTCGACGTTTCAAATAAATGTGGACGTTCGCATGTATATTCCTATTAAAGCCTGCTTTTGGTGTAAAAGAGATTAATTTGTTTTATTGGATTGCATTTTGGATTATCTCTCCTATAGTTGTTAGATGTGCAATTGAAAAGTCGGAATTAAATAAAGATGAATGATATGAATTTGGATGAATACTTTGCAGGTTTCCCAGAGAAGATGACAAAGATAGAGAAAATTCACAACGACAAGGAAATTCGTTTTAAGGTAGTTGTAATCAAGCTAAGACCTCCTCGCCATAAAGGATTCGATTTGGTTCGTGAAATGGGATCAGGGGATATTTCTGACGTAATGGGAAAGAAACCATTAAGTGGGAATCTTTTGTTTGTGTTTCCAGAAAGACATCTTGCTGCTTTTGAACAACAAAGCTTCATTGATGAGTTGATAAACAATCCTACAGCAAAAGAAATTGATCAAGTTGAGATAATAACTTCAAATCCTATGATCGTGGGAAGTTTCCTTAGTGAACAAGTTAGAGTTTTAACATTTGGAGATGATAATGGATAGAGTTAAAAAAGCAAAGCCTAAATGGGATGAGTATTTCAATAGATGGATTTTATCGCAACAAGTTTCTACATATGGAGATCATGAGTTGGATTATGCCTGCCGATACGATACTTTAAAGAATATAGATAAGGTGCCTAATGCTTTGTTCGTATTTGACAAAGAACCAGTTTATGAGAAAGTATTAGAGTGGAAAGAAATGGCTCCATGTTGGGTTTTCAGAGAGACCAATGTCTCTTGTGGATCAGTTGCAGTAGTTGGGCATAAAGATTTAAAAGTAATACAGAAGATAAAAGGTGGATTGTTTATTTACGAGCCTGAAGAAGTCGTCTGAGGGTGGATGCTAATCACAGAAGCAATCTCATAAAAGCTCTAAATGATGAAGCTGAAAGGACTAAAACTCCTGAAGAATCCATTAAAAAATTAATCTCCATTGGAATATTAGCTTCCAATGGAGATCTAATCCCTAATTATTATCCTTATCCTGAGGGATGCTTGCAGGTTTGGAGGTTAAAAGAAATAAAATCATGAAATATTTAAAGATATAGGCGTGACAAATTAGAATCTTGCATTATCTTATTTAAAGATAAAAACAAAGGATTTTAATTATGATCAATTTTTCAACAAACGAGATAGAAGACTCACTCAGAGTCGTTGCCGACTTCATTGGTGATAAAGGCGTAACGGTGATATATCACGACAAGCCAGAAGTTTATGCTGATGTCGAAACAAAGACTATCTATATTCCAAGAACTGGAACTCTGGACTACAATACGCTGATGATGCTCAGAGGTAAAGTTTACCATGAAGCAGGACACTGCTCAGAGACAAAACTTCCAAAAGGTAAAACCCCATCTGGCGTAAAATTTAAAATATTGAATGCGGTGGAAGATCGCAGAATGGAAGATGTTTTGAAGAAGAAGTATAAAGGCGCAAATTCAGTGTTGAGCTATTCAGTTCAAGAACTCAATAAAGAATATGCCACTTCTATCAATAAGGAAAAGCTAAGTCCAAATTATCAACCTAATCCAGTAATGGAGGCTTTGGTGGCGATGTCATTTAGATATGAAGGATTAATTCCTGCTTGGACTGTATCTGATGAGGCTAATGACTACATAGATAGATGCTATGAAGAATTCTGTAAGACGCGCTTAGCTGAGAGCACATCTGATTGTCTAGATATCGCTGAAAAGATTTATGAAATAATGAAAGAAATGAATCAGGAACCTGATGAAGAAAAGGATTCCGAAGGATCAGGAGAAGGCGATTCTGAGGGTGATGAAGAGGGAGAAGGCGATTCCGAAGGATCAGGCGATTCCGAAGGATCAGGAGAAGGCGATTCTGAGAGTGATGAGGAGGGAGAAGGCGATTCCGAAGGATCAGGCGATTCCGAAGGATCAGGCGATTCCGAAGGATCAGGAGAGGATTCCGAAGGATCAGGAGAGGATTCCGAAGGATCAGGAGAGGGTGAAAATTCTCAAAGTGGCAGAGGGAAAGAGAGAGGTGGGAAAAAGAATCAGGCTGATGAGGGGGAAATTAAGCATGGAAAAATAAATGATGCCGATTTAGAGAAAATACTTGAAGAACAATCTCAAGGCCCTCAATTAGAAGATGTCGCTGCCGAAGTTATTAAAGATCTTCTAGAAGCTGTTGACCCTGTTGATAAGCAATATACGTGCAAGAGAGAGAATGACTTGCATATTGTTCCAGAGGTAGGCGACAAAGAAAGAAGAGTGTATAAAGAAAGACGTGAAAGAGTTGCAGCTGATATAATGGGAATGTCACGTTACTTAGAACAAGCTTTAAGATCAATGGCAATGGATCGCAAACATCAATACATGACAAGAGGTAAAATTGATCCTAAGCGTTATACAGCGATAGCAAAAAGTTTATCAAAGCAAGTGTTTTTCACAGCTGACCCAGGTTCATCTATCAACACTGCAGTTTCAATAACTATAGATGAATCAGGATCTATGGGAGAGTATATTCAAATTCAACTATTGGCGATGGCGTTAGGAGAAACTTTAAATGCCATTAAAGTTCCATTCGAAATAATTGGTGGGACTACAAAATATTGGAGTTCTGACAGTGCAATAAGGAATACAAATGGTTTTACTCGTACAAATCCAATTGTCTATTATCATTATAAAAGCTTTGAAGAGAACTGGATGTATTCTAAGGAAAGAATAACGACATCGGATGCAAGAAAGCATTATGTTGATGGAGAAATGGTTGAGTATGCTTCAATGAGGTTGAAAGAAAGGAGTGAAACAAGAAAGATAATATTTTCTCTTTCTGATGGCCATCCTGAGGCAGGACAAGGAAATCAACAATTGTTTGCTGGAAACTTAAAGCGTGTCTGTAATAAATGCCGTAAAGAGGGGATTGAAGTGTACGGATTCGGAATAGAAACCATGGAGCCCCAACGGTTTTATGGTAAAGATAACTTTATATATCTCCAAGGCAAGGAAATGGGTCAAAAGTTTTACAAGACAATGAGCGATATTATTACTAAAGGTTCAGTCAAAGTAATGTAATGAAGAAGAAAACCAACTAGAGATTTAACTTTGTAAAAAGTACAAAGAAAAGTTAAATCTCTAGTTGACGATAGAGAAATGACCATTATAGTTATATCATCTTAAATAATACGAATTGATTCGGAGAAATAAAAATGTCTAGTAAGATTACAAATGAAGAAGTGGTTGATAAAGTAGTTGAGTTGGTTAAGAAGAACAAAGGAGTTCTTCACTGCAAGTGGGACGATAAGATAATTGAAGGGCTTAATAAGAATATCAAAAATGCACGTGTTAGGCAGAAGCTTTCGCATAAAGGATATGCAACTGATATAAACATTGACGATAAGACATTTACCATCTATGAAACCAACCCGTCAGGAGCAACTGGAACTGCATCTAAGAAAGCAACTTCTTCTATTTCTAAAAAACCAAGAAAAAAGAGGTCCACTCACTCATTCTTGCCTCCTTCATTTGATAAAGATGTTAGATCCATCATGCTGGATGAAAAGCCTCACAATGTCTGGTTCTGGGGATCGACAGGCTGCGGTAAGACTGTCTACGCCGAATGGCTTGGCAAACAATTAAAAAGAAAAGTATTTCGTATCAACTGTCGTCGCGACATGGATAGTTCTTCATTCTTCGGAGAGAAGACTATTGAGATTGATGAGAATACAAAGCAAAACTTCATCAAGCACGTCAAAGGTATTTTGGAATTAGCAATGACCGAAGGCCTTGATGAAGATGGCAAGGAAATCGAAGGTGCAGAACCTGGAATTCTTTATATCGATGAGGCTGCTGCTATTCCTTCTTACATTGCCATTGGTTTAAATAGAATTCTTGAGTGTGACAATGCAGTCAGAGAAATTTGTTTGGATACTGATGGAGGGCGTGTTGTAAAGTCTCACAAAGGATTTCGTATTATCCTGTCAGCCAACACAATGGGACGTGGCATGACGGATATGTCAATGTCTGGGTATACTGCACAGGGGGATGCATTGGACATATCTATTCTGAATAGAATGACGGCTTATTTCAGATTTGGCTATAATAAAGAGGCAGAAAAGAATATACTTAAAGAGAAAGTAGGAAATGACAAAGTCGCAAAGGAAATTCTGAGGTTTAGAGATGGCATTAGAGAAGCAATAAAAAGTGGTAAATGCTCTACTCCATTCAGTACAAGAAGTATTATAAATATTGCGGATATGTACAGAATTTATGAAGATCTTGGAAAGGCTTTGAATTACACTGTATTCAATTCAATATTACCTGAGGAAAAGTCTAAGTACAATGAATTGGGAAACCTGATATTAGGATTTGATATTGATCAGAAGTACAACAGTCAGAAAGAATTTGATATGTAAAACAAAAAAGGAAAGTTGTTATATGAAGAAAGAAATTCAGGATCATGTTATTTTTAAGAATAACTATTATTCTCTTATGAAAGAAGATGGCGAAAAGATTGAAGGCCTTGTAACTGATATAAAAGTTATTGATGATGTGGCGGAGGATGATTTCAATATTTTGATTGAGTTTGAAGGGATAGGGACAAAAAAGTTCCACAGCAATGAAGTTATTGATATTCTTAAAAGAGATCTAGATCCGTCAGTTTAAAACATGCATGATGGAATAAAAAAGACGACTAGAGATGGTCGTCTTTTTTATTTTTATTTTATAACGGGATATATAGGAGAAGGTGAGCTGTTGTTGCTTGGCTTCAAGCTGGAGAGAATGTGAAAAAATCATTAGGTTTTAAAGAAGTTGAAGTGTTTGAATCATTCTGTTGTAAGTGTGGCGACAGATTTGATTCTAGAGATGGAGTAGAAAAAACTGCATGTTTAAATTTTTCATTTGGATTTTACAGCATAGGATTGGATGGCTTCAATCAAGACATAGAACTATGCGATACATGCGCCGAGGAAGTATTCTTAGAACTACACAAAACATTGCACATTGAGGCGCAGAAGGATTATTTTAACTTTAAGGATGGTTGGTGGAATTGGCAGAGGCAAAATCAAGAAGGAATCCTCTGTATAAGCAAAGACACTAAAGAAATGCTGTAAGCTGCCATACAATGAGACATGGGCAGCATTTAAGACGTCTATATGAGAATTGCGAAGACAAATGTTCAAATCTAAGCTAGGAGGATTTTGAAGTACTTACACGCTGCGGAGTGATATTATTAAAATTGTTTAACAATAATATAATAGGGTACAAGAAATGGTTGATATGTTGGAAGCAAAAGTAAAAAAAATAATAGGTTATATACTTAACAAGAAGCCTTGCAATATAGACTTCAGAGACAAGCTGTTAGAGATAGGTTGTCAGGATAAGATGAAGTCGGACAGGCTGATGGATCAGTTGTTGTTTGAGTTTGATGAATGTCGATTGAATGAAAATGAATTAGACAAAGCATTAACAGTGGCAGATATATATCAAGTTGTATCCCGAAGAATGAAATAATTGGAAAAGAATATAAATTCAACAACTCAGGTTCTGCGCTTTCATTCGCGGAGCCTTTTTTTTGGAGTGGAAAAGAACAGATGGAATATTGCAATCTATTCAATGTGATTATAACTAATCTAGATTTTATTGAAACAAACGGCTTGCATTTAGTGTATGGGGATGTAGAGTCTAAGCATACAAATCAGAGAGGGATAGTTGGAATTGCCAAAAATTACTCAGATGCGGTAAAAATAGAATATATAATTGAAAATTATTATGAAGGAGTTGCCATTAGGAAAATAAGAACAAGATGGAAACAAGATCATTGGAATATTCAAGAAGAAGACTATAAAGATTGGCGCAAGAGAAAGTAAAATAAACAGATAGAAATCTATTTGGACAATATATAAAAGGAAAGAATAAATGAATCAATTATTAGGAATGACAGCAGGAGAAAAAGCAATGCATCCATTGTCAGTAAGAGAAAAGACATCAGATGGCCATATGAGCTATGACATCTATTCAAGGCTGTTAAAAGATAGAGTCGTTTATTTGGATGAAGACTTCAATGAAAGAACAAGTTCTCTTGTTGTATCTCAGCTTCTTTATCTTGACGCTATATCAGAGGAAGAAATTACAATTTATATAAACTCACCCGGTGGATCTGTAACTGCGGGACTTGCAATTTACGATACAATGAATCAATTAAAGTCTCCGGTTAGAACGGTTGGCCTTGGCATGTGTGCTTCAATGGGATGTTTTTTGCTCTCGTCGGGAGATAAGGGAAGAAGATGCATTCTCCCTTCAACAAGAATAATGATGCATCAGGTGTCATCTGGAACAAAAGGTACAATTGTAGATATGGAAGTAGCCATGGCAAATTCCAAATATCTTAATGAGTATTTATATACAAAAATGGCTTTGCATTGTGGTAAAGAAAAAGAAGAACTCCAAAAAGATTCTGATCGCGATAAGTGGATGTCTGCACAGGAAGCCGTTGATTATGGCCTTGCAGATGAAGTTATGGAAGTAGCTTCGGGTAAATGGTCATAATTTAAATGAACGGTAGAACTGCGAGTCAAGAGTGGGATTGGTGGCCTTGGGGCCAACGGATGAATTGGACTGAGGGAAAACTCATGTGGATTATGTACGAAGGTGATCATCTAGCTTATGAGATTCCAGTTTTATCGAACGGCGAGCTTTTTGTTTACAAAAAAGATTTAATCGACTAGAAAAATTTAAATTATAACTTATATTAAATTATGAAAAAAATAACATCAAAAATATTGCACTGCATTAAGGATGGGTCTGACAAGGTTTACATCTTAAGCATAACTTTCAACAGGCAGTTGGAAGAGTATTACTTGACAGGATACTATGGTGCATACGGAGCTGCAAAACTGCAATCATCGTTCAAGGGATCTTTTAATAGTGAAGAATCTGCGGAAAAAGAAATGTTAATAATTTCAAGATCTAAGATTAAGAAAAATTATAATGATATAACCTCGAAGATACCTAATGGTTTCCCTTATGAAGAATATTTAAATTATAAGGAACAAAAAAAAGTGAAGATAGATGTTGATAATATGAATAGCTTAGAGATATTAGAAGCTTCAATGTCAGACATAATTGAAGGTGTTACGTATGATTTCGAAAGTGAATCTGTTGATGATGCTTACAACGAAGGCTTAAAGATTGCAAAAGCGATGAAAAGCAATAAGAAAGCTGAAAGAAAGTATGCAGTTGCCAAGGCAATAAGTAGGTTTGGAAGTGAGTTTTTAATTATAAACTCTTTGGAAGGCGAAGATGAAGTAGATGTTTTTGAAAATTCCATAAGAATAAAGGCCATCATTGAGCGTGGCAGCATTGAGTTGAAAGAAAGTGCAGTCGAAGAGTTGATGGATAGGCTTGAGAATGGCATTGACAGGGTTCAAAGTGAAGATCTGCATTTAAAATTGGTTGAAAAGTTTCTACCAAATTCAAAGAAATGGGAAGAAGAGATATTTGAAGTGGCGGTTTGTTTAGATAATATCGGAATGGAAGACAGCTTTGATGTTGGTGTTGGATATTGTTTTGAAGAAGATACGAAAGGTGAAGAATTGATAAAAGTCTTTGATAAAACTGGAAAGACAATAGAGTGTGACAATGAAAGATTTAAAATTGAACTCGAAGAAGTTGAAAGTTGATTATAACAGGATACTAGTTTCCGAAAAGGGAATAAATTCCGTTAATTGCCTTTTAATTTCTATTGCAAAGAAATTAAAAGGTTTTGCAGTTTATATAAAACATAAAGGAATTAACTTCAAATCACTTTCAGTAATGAATGTAGATAAGTTCATGACTGATTCATTGGAAGATGCGAATTCTTTTTCAATGAGAGTTGAGGCATATTTTATAAATCAAGGATTTTTAAAGTTAAAAGATTCTAAAGTCTCTACTCTTAGGTTAAGATCAAGAATAGGTGATGAATTATCAAGAGGGTGGAAGGAATCCAGTTGTGATGAGTCATGTTATTTCTTCACGGAGTATCAAGTAGATAGGTTGAGAGAAATAGCTTCTTGCTTCAACATGCGCAACAACGATGAAGAATTGTATGCTTCCTGCGTTAAAGCGCTTATGTGTGATAATTACGATGTAAAGAACCACAAAGCTTGTGTTTTCAATTGTTACATAGACATAATCATGGGCAATGATTGCATATTAGATGCAGTATGCGTAGATAATTCAGGATATGAAGATGAATTTGATTTAAATGTTTCCTATGTCATAGATGGAAATGCAAGAGCTGAATTTTTAAAGGTTTATGATAAGTTTGGTGTAAGGCAAGAATTAAGCCAAGATAGGTTTAAACTTGAAATATCAGTGGAATAAAAATGGTATTTAAATGGAAGTTTATAATTTCAGTGCTAAAGGAATAAGTATTTAGCTTTCCCTTGGATAACCTCTCTTCTTGCGCTCCTGAGATTCTAGGCGCGCTCCCTTTTAACCCCAAGGTGGTGTATTGACAGGCGAAAGAAGTAGTATTATTTTTAGGCATTTAGTAATAATTAGATTTTAAAATGATATAATATTATATATCATAAAACATTAAAAAACAAAAAGGAGAAGAACATGGATATCGATGACAATCAGTCAAATTTGATGGCCATCTACATAAAGGATATAGAAGAATATAGCCTTTTGACTTCTGAAGAAGAAGCATTCCTCTCCACAGAAATTGAAAGTGGAAATGAAGATGCTCGTGAAAAGTTTATATTGTCAAACTTAAGATTGGTGGTTAAGATAGCTCATGATTATAAGAGTCTGGGAGTTCCTATAATGGATTTAATCGAAGAAGGCAATATCGGACTTATGAAGGCAGTTGAGAGATTCAGGCCAGACAAGGGAGCTAAGTTCAGTTCTTATGCGTCATGGTGGATAAAGCAGTCAATTAGGAAGTCTCTATCTTTACATAATCGTAATATTAAGATTCCATGTCAAGCTGGAATTCAATTGTTTAAAATAAGAAAGGCTAAGGCTGAATTTGACAAAAAGCACAACAGAGATCCTTCCAATGAAGAATTGGCAGAAGCAACAGGATTGTCTTTGCATTCAGTTAATAACCTTATGCTTTCAGCCTACAAAGACACGGTTTCAATAAATACGCCACTCGAAGAAGGTACTTTAGAACAAATAATTCCAGACAATGAAACTGTTTCAATTGTTGATAGGTTAAAGTCAGAAGAAAAGATTGATCTCCTCTATAAAGCTATCAATACTCTCAAGCCAAGAGAAAAGCAGATATTGGAATTAAGATATGGTCTAACCGATATGCCAAGTATGACTCTGAGAGAAGTGTCAGATGTTGTTGGTAAAACAAGAGAAAGAGTTAGGCAGATTCAAAAGGATGCTGAAAGAAAGATTTTTGCTTTAAAAGAAACATTCATGGATTAAGAGGGAAGCAATGAAGTATTTATTTAAAAATTTGTTAAGTTGGATAAGTGAGAGAAAGTTTTTTATTTTTATTGTAAGTACTCTCATTGGTTCTTTCTTGGCTCAAAATCCATACAGTGTAATTTGTTTTGTTGCCTGTCTTATTGTTTGTATTTGTAGGATGAAGTAGCAACATGATAGATAAAAGAGAGATGATAGCCGCAGCTAAGAGATTGGCTACGAAAACGTATAACCCAGAGATAGCTGCGGATCTGCAGTCTATTATGAATGGCGTTAACGAAGTCCTCAGGGAACACGACATAAAGGATCTTCAGCTCAAGCTGGTTAAGGCTTGCCATGGGGAGAAAGACTAAGTTTATGGAAGAATTAGAAGAGTGTGACTTCTGTGAAGAATTATTTCCACGGGATGATGTTGGCTCATGTTGTTTATGTAGCTTAGTTATGTGTCCCGCCTGTAGTTGTAATGGTGCAGAGTGTTATCCCTGCCATGATAAGGAAGATTAGAAGATGAAAGACATGCTAAAAGCAATCAAGTTGTGGTTTGAAAAAGGAAAGTCTCAGACTTTCTGCTGTGGGGGCCTCGCAGGCACAGGCAAAACGACATTGATCAAAGAAGTTCATAAGGCTTTGGGAATTCCTCTGAGCACTGTAGAATATGCCGCATACACTGGAAAGGCCGCAGATGTGATGAGAAGAAAGGGTGTGGATGCTTCTGTGACTATTCACAGTCTTATGTATAAGCCTCTTATAGAGAATGATGTTCTTGTTGGTTTTGAGAAAAGAGGAATAGATTTAAGTATAAAATTAGTCATTATAGATGAAGCATCTATGGTGTCTGAAGAGATATATAATGACCTGTCAAAGGAAAGAGTTAAAATTCTTTATGTTGGGGATCATGGTCAATTGCCACCTGTAAAGTCAGAGTTTAACCTAATGGCAGAAGACAAGCTGGATGGGAAGTTAACAGAGATACACAGACAGGATAAGAATTCTGGAATAGTCGATTTGGCATTAGAGGCAAGGAAAGGCAATAAGTTAAAGAGTGGAAAATATGGCATTAAGAAAGATGCCATAGTGAAGGACAGTATAGATGTGGAGTTTATGGTTAAGGCGGATCAAATCCTATGTGGAAGAAATGCCACAAGATCTTCCATCAATGAATTGTACAGAGAATTTTATGGCTATAAAAAAGAATTAGAGCTTGGTGAAAAGATAATAGTAAATTGCAACAATAGAGATTTTGGCATCTACAATGGCCAACAATTTATTGTATTGAATAAATACATGGGAGTTACGGCTAATTGCAAGGCAGCTGGCCCATTGTTTGGAAAGAAAGAAGAAAAGTTGATAGTTGCTGAGCCTCATATTTTCCATAAGCACAAAATGAAGCTTGGACTTAAGTATAGTCAATATGACAACAAGCTGATAAAAGCATTTCCAGTTAAGTTTGACAACAATTATGCCCAAAAGGGGTATGCTCAGATTGATTACGGATACGCAATTACAGTGCATAAAGCTCAAGGGTCTGAATGGGATAAGGTTGTTGTCTTAAACGAGGCATATGCGTTCAGAGAGCACAGTAAGAGGTGGCTGTATACGGCAATAACAAGAGCAGCAAAGAAAGTATTTATAATAAAAGATATCAATTAACAAATGGACAGAATGTTTTGGAAGTAGAAAATTTCAGTATATTAGTTACAGGAGGAGCAGGCTATATTGGCTCTCACATAGTAAAGAAATTATGTGATTTGGGATACAGCGTTGTAGTGGTGGATGACTTATCCCGTGGGAATAAATGGGCGGTTGATAAAAGAGCAACTCTTATATGCCTTAATCTTAGTAGAAGCAATTCATTTTTAGCAGGAATTGCAATTTCCCACAATGTGAAAGCTGTAATACATTTAGCTGCTTATGCGTATGTAGGAGAGTCAGCAGAAAAACCTCTTATGTATTATGAAAACAACTGCAAAGCAACTCTAAATGTTCTAAAGTTGATGAATGAAACTGGTGTTAAAAATATTATCTTCTCTTCTACATGCTCAACTTATGGAAATCCAGAATATTTGCCAATTGATGAAGAGCATCGGATAAATCCAATAAATCCTTATGCTGATTCAAAATTAATATGTGAAAAGTACATTAAAGATTGTGGCATGAATCATTACATTTTTAAGTATTTCAATGTGTGTGGTAATGATAAGAAATATGAGATAGGTGAGCATCACGATCCAGAACCACACGTTTTGCCGATACTAATAGATTGTGCATTGAAGGGTAAAGAGTTTACTATAAACGGCAATGACTTTGACACTGAGGATGGAACATGCGTAAGGGACTATATCAACGTGTTGGACTTAGTTACTGCTCACATTACAGCTCTTGAGAAACTACTGTTTAATGCGAATGAATGTAAGACAATCAACTTAGGAACAGCTAAAGGTTATTCCATTTTAGAGTTGATCGAAATTGTAGAAGAATGTACGGGTAAGAAAATTAAATACAAGATAGGCCCAAGAAGAGATGGAGATCCGTCTAAATTAGTTGCTAGTTACGATTTAGCGAATAAGATTTTAAAATGGAAGCCAAGTATTGATATAATGGAATCAGTTAAAGATATGATTGAATGGCATTATATGAAAAATTTACGCATATAGGGATATGGTGAACTTGAATGAGTGATAGATATGCAATATATGAAATGCTTGATGAAAATATAAAAACAAAATTGGCAAAGTATTTTGGTGGACATAAAATAAGTGGCAAATGTACGAAAGTGTACAGAGATGTCATGAAAGATGTAATAGAGATTACTATTAACAACAAGAAATATCAATTCAAAGAGCCTGATATTATAGTAGTTGAGGGAAAGAGTATCATCTTTGTATATGGAATAGAAGAAGATGATATTACAGATGATGAACTGTTTGATGAAATGAGACTAAAGGCATCAAACGGAACTAATATAGATGATATTTTAAGAGATAGCGTTAGAAGTAAGATTAAGACAATTAACTTCGAAATAAGTGCTTAGATATGTATAAAATAGAAGTTCATGAAAAGTTTAAGACCTATGAGTACTGTGTCGTTGCTACAGAGATGGGCCACAGATGCGGATATGTTAAAACAGAAGAGTGTGACATTGCTTATAAAAAGCACTATGATGATTTACATAGTAATATAACATGCCATGGTGGATTGACATATAGCGATAATACGAATTTTGGTGGATCGGAAGGACATTGGATAGGTTTTGACTGTGCGCATGCAGGAGATTCTCCAGATCCAGAGTTGTTGACTGAGGATAATAAACCTTCTTCAGACTATCTTTCAGCATTTAGAGGTGGAACGGTCAGGTCAAAATATTTTTGTGTTAAATGGTGTAAGTCCATTATACAAGATATCATTACGATGAACAGATTGGATGGGTGCCTAAGGGTCGGAAGTAAAGGAGGTGCGCTTTGAATATAAGCGATTGCTTCAACTGCTTTAAATTTCCAAGAGTGTTTGATATAAAAGGAATGTATTACGTTTCATGCAGTACTTGTGATTTAGCCAATGCAAATTTTGACAAAAATGAATGTTATATGGCGTGGAATAATAGATCGGCTACGGAAAGGCTGTATGCAGAAATAATCCATTCAGGTGCTCTTAAAATATCTGAGTTTAAATTAATGATGAAATAAATCAATATAGAAAAGCAAAGGTTTAGGGGAATAAAACATGGGGTGCGACATACATCTGTACGCTGAAGTGTACAACGAAGAAGTTAATAAGTGGGAGATCTGTGCCCCGAAGAAGTATAGAAACTATGGTGGGCAAGAATTAGAAGATTCTCCTTGGGTATTCTCGTTTAGAGACTGGCGAGCAGTAAAAGAAGGAAAAAAAGAAGGTTGGCTATTTGTTTGGGATGAAAATCCTGATTGGTTAAGTTTAGCCGAGAACAATAATAAAACTCTTGTAGATTCTGGATATGAAATAGAACCTGAAGTTGATGTCAGATTGATGGATTGGGATGTTGGTCGTGATTATTCATTATTTGGTCTTCTGGCTGGAGTCCGTGGCGGATGGGGAGACGCAAAAACAATAGATGATCCAAGGGGCATGCCGGATAACTGTTCAGTAGAATATCAATTAACATCGGACATATGGGGAAGTGATGGACATTCCCATTCTTATTGCACTCCTGATGAGATATTTAAAAGTGTAGATAAAGATGATTTTTCTTCAATGCATGATTATGCAATTTTTTTGAAAGAAAAGGCGAAAGGGAAAAATGAGAATGCTAGGTTTGTATTCTTCTTTGATAATTAACAGGTAAGACAATGAGTGATGAAAAAGTAGACAGTGTTTATCTCGTAACTGAAAAGTCAGTTTATGGATTCTTCAGAGATCATAGATACTTAAGTAATTTCCACAAGGCAAGCTTCATTGACAAGGAAGCAAGGATATGGCCAACTTCGGAGCACTTCTATCAAGCAATGAAGTCAGAGAATGAGGCGGAGCAAGAAGAAGCTCGTTTCCTTCCTTTGGGTGAAATAAAGAAGTGGGGAAGAAACGTTAAAGTAAGAAAAGACTGGGAAGAAGTTAAAGACAGTGTAATGCTTGAGGCTTTGGTATATAAGTTTACACAAAATGAAGATATCAAGTTGAAACTTCTTGAAACTGGCACAATGTATTTAGAAGAAACGAATTGGTGGCGTGATACCCACTGGGGTGTTTTTTGCAATGAAGGTAAGAATATGTTAGGGAAATTATTGATGGGTCTTAGAGAGACTTTAAGGCTGGAAGAGGGGAGTGGATAAATGTATGGCAATGATCACATGTTTGATAATATGTTTGATGAGTTTGAAAAAAAATATGACTTTCTAGAAGACAATGCTGGATATAAGTATTCTCTGCCAATCGAATATTATGATGTGGTAGAGATTTTTTTAAACAGCATACAGAAGTATCTTGAAGAAAATCCTGATTATAAAGAAGAGTTTGAATTCGATCAGATAAAGACAAAGTTCCAATGGATTAGAATTTATTATCATCCTGCAAACAGCGACATTGATGGGTTCATCGGGAAGCTTATTGATGGCGCATTTGAGTTCGATAAGAAAAAGGAAGGAATCTTATCAATATGGATGAAGAAGAGTGTCTGATTGCAATGAGTTTGGCCATTTAGATGCGTATACTAATTTCATGCGTGAGAGTCAAGAAGGGATTCTTATTGTGTGGAGTAAAGTTCCTTATATAGAGGGTGCAACTTTGTTTATTCCTCCAGACGACTTGCCAAATGATTTTGATGTTAAATATGACAAATAGAGGTTTTAAACATGTATCAAGTTAGTAGGGGATCTTGCTATGAAGGAGGAGATTTTGGAAAATTCTTTTATGAGTTTGACAATGCAGTAGAGCGTGCTCTGTTGGTGCTTGAAGAAGAAAGTGAATATCTTCCTGATGAGTATTTTTGGCAAGAAATAAAGGAGGAGAAGAAATTAAAAGACTGGAACTGCAAAAAGCTTTGGCTCCAACTTTCAAAAGATGAGGGGAGCGGCTATGAATATATTGTCATAAATGAAGTTAAGATTGAAGATTGCGCGAAAGTGGATAATGGAATAATGGCTTACACTAAAGAAGAAATAAAATGAGCGCACTAGATCAGTATAAACAAGTTTTGTCAGACACTTTATCTAGTAAGCCTACATTAGTAGATTACTGGGCCAGAAGAGCAATAATAAGTGAAGCCCTTATGGGAAGTTCTTATCTAAAGCGGAAGATTCAAGATCTTTGGAGTGATAGAAAGAATGATGAGAAAAGAGATAAGATAAAGATGGCATTATATTACTTAAAACAATTAAGGCCTATATGCGATGAAAGCAATCTTGGCCACATGATACCTGGATTATTTGATAAGCACGATTCAGAAAGAACAGATGGATTATTAACAGTTTACAGCAAGGAGATGATTTAATGGATTATGAATTTAATAAAAAAGTAACAATATTCTTCAAAACTGGTATAGCTGTACCTACTTGCAGCAGATCAGCAGTTGAGGAATTGGCAGAGGAGATGATAAGGACTTTTGGGGTTTTCCCATTAATGTCTGCCAAAAATAGCAAATATGCAATAAAGGAAGATTTTATGAGTATGTTCCTGAAGTTAAATATAGAGTTTGAAATTAGTTATGGGACTGTTGAAGTCGCAAGAGATGTTTCAGAGTCAATAAAAGAAATAATGAATAGACTCCCAATGGTAGATGTAAAATTTGTTACAACCGAGATAGCGGCAGAGTAAATGGATAAGTATAATTCAATAGATGTTCCTGAGAAGGAATCATTTTATTACAATGGGAAATTAGTTAGCTTAGAGTATGAATTCGATGAAATCGCTGACTTGGGCTACTTAACTGTATGGTCTCAAAAAAATATCGACAGTTTATATTCTTCAAAAATGTCACAAAAAGAAAGAAATGAAGACTTTGAAAAATATATAGCTCTTCAAATAAGAGTAGCACATGGGATTTTTAGTTAAGTCTCATTGAAAAACATTCACATTTTTCATCATACCAGAGTGACAAATCAGTATTCAGCTCTATGTTATAGTAATATAATTTAAAACGAGAAGCATATGAATGTTGATAAGGATTTAGAATTCCTCTTGGAATTACCGTCCCAAAGCTTAGATGGTCTTGTCAGAACAATAGTTTACGATAAGAACAACAAAGAAAGGAATACGGAAACTCTCACTGTAAGCTCTTTCTACGAAGAGTATTATCCAGATCACAGTAAATACACTCATGAGATAGTTGATGAAGTATTATGCTTTGGCGGCAATTTAATTATGAATATTCTAAGAGGATTTAGAGGTCCAAGTTATCATAAAGTTGTCTCAAATGTCTGTAAGAAGTTAAACGTTTTTGAAAAAAATAAAGATGTTGAGTTCTACGAGGAAAGAATATTAGAGAATATGTCAACAATAATTCAAGGCAATGACGTGGCATCTCAGTGCGCACTTCACATTGCAAGGCTGAGGAAAAGTGTTTAGTGAAGAGATAGAGCAGTTCTTTAAGGTAAATTTACTATATGACTGTCAGGTTGTAAATAACAAGTATTTCGTAGGAACGATGGATGTTATGTATGGCAAGCGAATGCGTGGTGGGTATCTGTTTGATGAATTGTATTGCCCATTTGACGTGTGTTGCGGGACTGACAGAAATCTCCTTGAGAAAGTAAAAACAATTTATGCGAAGAAAGTAAGAATGAATATGGATGAGAACAAGGAACCAAGTTCTGGATTAAGAGGAATGAGCTTGATAAAGCCTATATTTAATGATCCAGATTACATGGCTTGGCTTTTGAATGTTGCAGAAGAAGTGGGGGAAACAACGAGTGAAGAATAAAGTTATTTTAGAAAAAGGCGACATTGATGATTTGCTTGGAAGATTGATAATTCAAATAAATGACAATCTAATAAATTCACACCAGATAAATTGGAATAAGTTTAGTTTCTTACTGGAGAAGAGGATTTCAAGAATATCAATTACGCCTACAAGAGAAGCAAATCAATATTTCTTTCAAGGGCACTTCTACTCCCACAGTAGGGCTCTTACGGAAGAAGAGTTTATAGAAAAGTTTAACAAAAGAACTGAAGGGCGCTACTATAGACTTCTTACTTTAGAGGAAACATTGGAATTCAACAGGAGAGAGTTTGAGTACAGTGAAGAGAAGTTAAAGAAGGTTAGAATAGTATGAGATGCTGTCAAGAGAATAATGATGATAATATATAATCATGGCCCTTGTCAATATTTAGAAGATGAACAGTGGAGTTTGAGGTTAAAGTCAAAGAATGAAGGAATTCCTACTCCATCTGAAATCGATAGTGATTTGAAAAAAGGATGGTCTTTATTTTCAGGTGTAAGTGTAAAGCCTGAGTGTAAATCCTGCAACGCTTGTCAGCCTTATAGGGTTAAGGCGGATGAGTTTAAACTTTCAAAAAGTCTTAATAGAGTTGTAAAAAAATGCAAAGATGTAAAGGTTGTTGTAAAGGATGCTGATTATTGCTCGGAGCGCTTCTCTTTGTATCTGAAGCATGGAAAGTGGAGGAGCAATACAAGAGGATGGAATAAAGAATATGCAAGATCTGCCGAGCGTTCTTTCAGAGACAACTTCACGGAAGGGCCAAAAGGCTTAAAATCTATCAATTTCTATTTGAATAATAAATTAGTATGTGTAAATTATCTTATAGCAACAAAAACGACATGTTATTCAATGTATACATATTACGATCCAGATTATTTGAAGTATTCTCTTGGTATGTTTGCGATATTAACTGGGATACAGTTTTGTAAAGATCTTAATTTTAAACATCTTTATATGGGATTTTATGTTGAAGGATGTCAAAGCTTGAGTTATAAGGATAGATTTAAGCCAAGTGAAACTTATAATCTTGCGACAAAGAAATGGAGTGGTCATGAATAATGATAAATTCTTAGAAGGAGTTATTGCAAGGGAGGAGGAAGGACTTTGCGGCTTTATTAGGTGTTGGATAGGAAAATGTGAAAATGTAAATTGTAAACTGCATAAAGATTTAAAGTGCAAATGCGGGTCAAAAGCTACACATGATTGCCCTGAAACTCATGGAGCGTTTGTTTGCGGTAGAGATTTGTGTGGAAGTTGTAGTTGTTCCTGTAGGAATTGTTAAATGGCAAAAGGCAGAACTCATAAGAAAGAAAAAGCAATAAGACATTATGGTAGAAAGATTCATCTGAGTGAAGATGAAGTGTGGACTTATGAAGTTAAATCTGTCATTCTGGTGAAAGATCCTGATGGAAATAAGCATACAGTTAAAATGAATGACTTCACAGGGTGGAATTGGGACGAACTTGAAAGAGCTAGTTGGAAAGGATATAGTCCTCAGATTAAGCCATCGCATATAAAAGAGTGGATTGAATCATTTAAAGAAGGTAAGGAGTATAATTATGAACAGTGAAAACAAAGAAGTGAAAGAAGCTGAGCTGAATGACATTCCATTGATTGATGAGAAGAATCTTAGAGAGTTGGCCATGGATATTTGTGATGGAAAGATCTTCCATGATAGATTGATCGATCCAAATAGATTCAAACAGGACGTTGGCATGGTGTTTATGCCATTGGCGCTTGGCGGCCTTGAAGGAGTTAAGCCAAAGACAATTGGCCTCATGTATGAATATTACGACAAGGCAGGTCCAAGATCTGTAAATGGAATGCCTTGCTTTTTTTCATTTAATATAATTCATAGAGATAACCTTCCCGATCTTCAAAAGTATATGGAAGAGATTGAATATTTCAAAAGTAAGTTTACGGGGAATAAAGAGAAAGAAAAAGATTTAGTGAATAAAAGTTTTGCAGATGGATTAAATAAAGGTTCTGAAGGATGAAAACAGCATTTGAAGTGATATCTGAGTTTTATGGAGATAGAAAAGCAAAAAGATCGCAAGTTCCATTGATGAATCACATTACAGAAGGAATATCAATGCTTGAAATGATTCAAGCTTCGGAAGTTGCTAAAGGTGCATTTTGTCTTCATCCAATAGTTCAATGTGAAGAGCTGGGGTTTGACTTCCTAAAAGAATACAATGAGTATGATCTTGCAGTAGAATACTCAAAAAAAGCCAACGCTTATCTTTGTTGTGGAGAGACTGATTATGTTTCATCAAATGAAGATATCTTTAATTTAGTTGGACCTATGAGTAAAGACTGCAGAGACATGCTTATAGCTGATAAAATTCAGAACAGAAAGGATTTCGTGATACATCATTTAGAGAGCCATAAGAGAGCCGTGGAGCTTAATTCTTATTTTGACAAATGGCTTTGCTATTTGTTCTCGGAGGATTGGAAGTGATTGCTACTATTTCAAGAAATTTCAAGTTTTCTTCAGCACATAGAATGGGGAATTATGCTGGAAAGTGTAGTAAAATCCATGGGCACAATTACCACGGATATGTGACAATAAAGGGAAGTATAGATTCTGAGGGTTATATTGTTGATATTTCTGTTTTGAAGAAATATTTAGCTGAAGTTGAAGAAATGCATGACCATGCTTATCTAAATGAGTTGGATCTATATGAAAATAAGACACCTTCTGTTGAGAATATATCTCGTGAGATATTCAGACATCTTAAAGATCATATAAATGAAGAAATGAAAATAACACTGTATGAAACAGAGAATAACTTTTCAACATATGGGGATTTCCTTTGAACAAGCGACAGAGAAAGAAGAGTTACACTGAGGAACAACTAAAGAGTATTCATGGCAAATCTAGGAACAACAGAGAGTCCTTGGAGAAGAGTAAAAAGTGCGGCTGTTTTTATTGTCTTGAAATATTCAGCCCAGATAAGATAGTAGACTGGACTGACAGAGGGACTACTGCATGTTGTCCTTGTCTTATAGATTCTATACTTGCATCTCATGATGTGAAAATTAACAAAAAGATGCTAAAAAAAATGCATGGATTTTTTTTCAAAAGGTAATAAAAATGACAAGAGAAGCTGTACTTAAAGAGTCTGAAGAACACATGAAAGATGGCACAAAGATGAATGATTGTGTCATACACGAGATTGATTATAACTTAGGGCTCATCGTGTTTACAGTCTCTGGCGACGACCAAGCCTGTGAGATATCAATAGATGAATGGGTAAGTTATTATGAAAACGATTGAATCTGAGGGAAATATAAGTGATTAACTTTAGAGATTTTGAAAAAGGTGTTATATTTACCTTTAAAGAAAAACATATGGATCAACATTTTGTTGTGCATTCAACGGAAGAAATGAATAGGATGTTTGCAAAAGTAGTGAAGCTGCGCCATGAAGAAGGCTATTGGTATGTCTTTGAAGATGGAGACGATGCCAAGTTGATAAAAGAGACTGAAAACTTAGTTCTAGTAAAAAACAATGCAATTGATTTGTTGGGAGAAAGTCATTCTATTATTAAAGAAATTGATTTAAAAATTAAACATGCTGAAAGAGGAATTAAATATATTGAAATGCAGCGGCGACAAGCTAAACTTTTAGATTTATTCTTAAAAGGAAACAATAAAGCAGCTAATGAATTATGTGATTTAAGACGTGATTGTCAGTATGAAGAAATTGAAATAGAATTCGCAAGTGCAATAGATTGACAAATAAGAAAAGACCATTATGTTATATCAACTAAACATAATGGATGGACAAAATGATTTCAGCAAAAGAAGTAGAAGAAGTGTTAAAATACTCTCTCTATAGGAATGAAGAAGTTGACACCAGCGGAAGATGTGTATCAGAAGGATTTCCTGCCGCAGTGATAGTTGAAGGAATTACATCAACTTTTTACTTAAACTCCCAAAGGCTCAATGAAAAGAAAGATCAAGTAGTCAAGTGGCTTGCAGAATTTGAAGATGGATTTATGAAAGGAGAGGGTGGGGGTCATACTTTCCTAAGACTTTGTCGAACAAAAGATGGAGCCCAATGGGGAGAGCAAAAGGATTGTCAAAATATATTAGTCCTTGCAATTGGCCTAAACCTTATGAGTTACTGTGCTCCTAAGGAAACATGGGATGCTTTTCCGGGTGGAATGCCTTACGTAGTTATTAATTTGCCAGAAGATAAATTGGAGGTAGTCAAATGAGTATGGAAAGTTTTCATGATGAAGTAGTAAAGAATATGGAAGGAGAGATGGGATGGCATATTACTGGAGTAATGGATAGTCCAGCTTTCACTTACTCGACAGGATTGACGCAGTATAGTCTTCCAGAGTTTATCGTAAGCGGATTGCCTATGGAAACTTCTGCTTACTTCATCAATCAGATTGGAAGTGAAATGAAGGACGGCAAAAGGTTAGAGGTTGGAAAGAAATATTTTAAATACACTGCCAGCGGCCTCCCAATTGTATTTGTGGAAGTAAGTAAAGAAGTAATGGAAGAAAAGATGACAGTAACTGGTTTTCACTTTCAAGATGGCTTTAAAGCATTGCAGTTGGTTTGGTGTGATACGGATGGGAAATTTCCTTGGGAGGAAGGCTTCGAAGAGAAGTTTATAGAACATCAGCAGATTCTTGGTAAATTTGGCAACTAAACTTACAGACATACTGTAAATATTAAAAATACAGCTGTACTATATAATGTAGTGCGGCTGTATTCATGTTAAAGAGAGGTTGAATCGTGTTCGACAGGTTAAAAAGATTAATTGATGAGATAAATGATAAGGCTTCGAATGCAGAAGTCACTAGCGAGTTTGACGAAGGATATTTATTAGCGAATAAAGAGATATCAAAGAAGTTGAAGATGTTATTATTAGATGTAGTGGATGACATGAAATAATGTGAAATGGATAAAAAAATTATTCAAGAAGAAAAGAGCAGGCAAGAAAAGATGCCATACATGCAGTATTGAATCTTCTTTAAGATATAATGGTTGTTGTAGTAGATATTGTTCTCATTTATTTAATTCATACATGTGTTGGCATGAAAGGAAGGATGGCATTCTTTATATTTGCCACAAGGAAGAGATAAAATGAAAGAATTAAGAATGTCAGAAGAAATAATGAACAACTTTCAAGAGTCGTATGGCTTCATACAGGATCATCCAGCATTTGGCTGGAGGGAAATAAATGTTGACATGGATATAAGAAACTGTTGTCGTAATGGCTATGACTTAAATATGACACCTAAGGAAATATACATCGATAAAGATAATCCAAGACATAGAGAAATGTTAGAATTATCCAAGATAGACCCTGAAATACAATTAGAGTTCTGGGATGACGGGGAGCCACTAAAGGAGATTGAGGCTAAATATCAATTGCCAGCGGTAAAGGTTCCGTATAAGACGTTTTTTGGCTATAAGTGGGAGGAAGATCACATAGAGATATGGCTTGAGTCTGGAGCAATGCGTTACATTGAACAAGAAAATAGATGGGAAAGATGGCATGACTCAGACGTGGAGGCATCAGGAAGAACATATGAAGACGCCATAATTAATCTTGCTTCAAGAATAAAGAGCGTCTATGGGGATTTTCACAAGGATACCAGAGATAACGTTTTAATTCCAGAGTGGGTAAAAGAATGGAATCAAAAACATCCATTAAGTATTGACGACTTATTTAGCAATGGAAGAATGAATGCTGTAAAGTATATTTCAATAAATGGAATTCATTTCAATGAGCTTTGGTGGCATAAGCATGGGAATGAAAAAACATCAATGAGCGTTAATTACAAGCCAGTTGACATATCATTCCTTCTAGACTATAAAGAATTCAAAAAGAAATACGTATAATAGACAATTGAGGCCGTTTGAAGAACTTAGTTGCCTTTGTCGTGCTTGTAGGTGTTTTCAGGAATTAAAGGCAATAGGAGGCGTGTGTGGGGACTAACTACTATATGATTTATAATAAGTGTAATTGTTGTGATAGGTTTGAGTCAGTTCACATTGGAAAGAGTTCATGGGGATGGCAGTTCTCTTTCCAAGCTATTCGTCCAGAAGTATCTTACTGGGCTCCTGATGGTTGCTTGGCTGTAAGTGACCCAAAAGATATTATAGTTAATTCTTGGAAAGACTGGCAGGAGTTGTTGAAGTCGGAAGAAAATTCAATTAGGGATGAATATGAAAAGCCTGTTTCATATTTGGAATTAAAGAATATAGTTGAAGGCAGTATGAAGAAAAAAACAAATAAGAATCATACGATAGAGTGTAAGAATGATTATAAATACGGAGATGTTCCTTATTTGGATTCTGACGGATATTCGTTTGTTAATTACGATTTTAGTTGAAGAGAGTGAAATAGATGTTAAGGCGTAAAAGAATAAAAATCATCAAAAATGAATATGATGGTGATTACTCCGATATAGATAATAATTGGCTAAAAGTTGGAAACACAACAGGATTCTTTGAGGACATACTTAATAAGCCTAAAGGATCTTTAGTAATATGGTCAATGTACGAAGACAAATTATACTCATACGAGACAGCTTTAAAATGGGTTAGGGAAAACGGCAAAGAGAATGAATGAATATCCAGAAGAGTTAAAGAAGCAAGAACGTGCGGCCATTGATGGTCGAAATGATAAATTAAATCGTAATAAAGAAAGAAATCCAGTCGGCGTGGCTTTGTCGGGAGGTGGGATACGATCTGCGACTCAGTCGTTAGGAGCGTTTCAAGCCCTTCAGGATAATAATCTTGATGAAGAGGTTGATTATATGTCTACTGTGTCTGGAGGAGGATACTTTGGAGCTTTCTGGGGAAGATGTTGGAAAGAAAAAGATACTGATCTAAGTATGGGCAACAGAAAGATAAAGTATTTAAGGAATTCTGGAAATTACATTGCGCCTTCTGGATCTGGAGATTGTCTTAGAGGGATAGCTCAGTATATGACAAATTGGGTTGGATTCTTTTTAGTATATTTTTTATTCGCATGCATGGTGGGGTTATTCTTTAGGTTTATTCCTTTTGTAAGTCAGGCGTCTGAATATAAAGATTTTTATTACAGCTCGTATATATTTGTTCCATTGATAGGTGCGTTTGGGATAATCGCAGCTTCTGTGTTGAAAATATCTACATTAAAAGATATACCTAAACTTATGACATGTTCATTGTATGTGTTTTTAGGTGGATTGTCTTTGTTTGCAGTGGATACGATTGGTCTTAATCTATATAGAAAATTATCAGTTGAGGAGTTGGGAGGTTTGGCTTCAGTTGGATCTTTTGTTATATATTTATTTTCATTGGGAAAAGATTTCTTCTCTAGTTCTTCTGGCTCAATGGGATTGTTTAAAGTTATTGGGAAATACGCATCCTTGCTGGTGGCTGTAGTTATAGTGATAAGTGCGCCATTTGCTCTGGCGCATATGTACTTCTGGGATGTCGTTGGATTTGGAAATTACACTTTTACATTTGAAAACATACACTCATTGATATATGTTTTCATTATTTTTTCTTTGCTTGTTGGGTTAAATTTGTTTTTAGGAAGCAGAAAGAGATTAATAAACAAGTTATCCATGCAAGGTATTTTTCATGACAGATTGGTAAGAGGGTTTCTAGGAGCAGCTGTTCCTGATAGACTTGCCAAAGGAGTCATGTACTCGACTGACTTTAAAGAAGATGATGTATTGGAGGACGAATATAAGCCATATGACAGCGGCGGGCCCATACATATCATAAACATGACGTTGAACGAGACAATTGATGGCAGAAGCGATCTGTATCAGCTTAATAGGAAAGGATGTAATTTTGCAGTAATTCCCAATATGTCTAAATCTGTAGGTGTAAGGCATCATTGCTTGACTGAAGTTGAAGAAGGAAGAACTTATCATGCTCCTATTGAAATGACAAAGTTGTACAAGGCGTGGGGGAATGAAAGGATAGAATCAGAGAGCATGACAGTAGGAAGCTATATGGCCGTATCAGCTGCTGCAATGTCTACTGGAATGGGAAAGTTAACAACAATGTTTACAAGCTTAGTTTCTGGGATACTTGGCGTTAGATTGGGGTACTGGTGGGATTCAGGAATAAAGAGAGAGAAATCTGATAGATTAGAGGAGCTGTTTAAGAATCAAAAGTTAATGATGATGGAATTGTCTGCCAGATTCAGAGGGACAGCCTCAAGGGATTGGTATTTGTCAGATGGAGGCCACTTTGAAAATCTAGGAGTGTATGAGCTTTTGAGAAGAGAATTAAAGTTTATGGTTTCATTTGATCATGGGTGTGATCCCAGTTATAGTTTTGAGAGTTTGGCAGATCTTACAAGAACGGTTAGAGCAGACTTTGGAATCGAGTTGAGAATGTTAAATTCTTCTGAGTTGGATGATATAGTAGATTCAAGTGTAAGACATTTGTTTGGAGAGAAGTCGGATATAAGAAGAGATCATGGTAGTTTCGATGGGATTGATTGGAATAACAACACTATAAAGCAAGGCGTTGGCAAATGGGCCAAAGCATATGCATCAGTAATAGAGGTTAAATACGAAGATGGTTCAATTGGGCATATTCTTTATATAGTTCCAACTCTAAGAGGAAGTGAGCCAATTGATGTAATAAGCTATTATATGAGGAATCCAGATTTTCCAATGCAGACAACAAATGATCAGTTTTTTGATGAGGAACAATGGGAAAGTTACAGAAAGTTAATGAACTATATTGTTAGTGAACTTTTTTCTAAAAATGGAGACAATACGCCTGCTAAGTGGTTAAAAGAGGGTAAGTTGTAAAGATAACAATATTTCATGGATGACTTGAGGAGTATGTACATTGTCGCGGAAGAGTGGAGAAAAGATAACTAATCTACCTGACAGATGGTTATCTAGCTATAAGAGTACTGTAAAGTGGATAAGGTGTAAGGATGATGGAATCTTAATAGTTTGGTCGTTAGATGAAGATAAATTATTTAATAAACTATATGGAAAAGGTTTTATACGACATCATATAATTGGGGAAAAGTACAGATGTTGAGAAGATTTGATGATGATGGAAATTGGATTGAAGATATGACGTCTAAGTGGCCACAGGAAACTTATATTGTAGATACTAAAGAACATAAAGGAGTATTAATCGTTTGGAGTTTTTATGAGCATGAGGTTTTGAATTTTCAAGATAATGTGAATAGAAATTATATTTTTTCACCTGGGGATCTTGGTGCTGTATGTTCTGAGCTTACGGGAAGTGGCGGGTAGTTAATTTAAAATAAAAAGGAAATAAGATGATTGATGGAACGGAAGAAAACTTTAAGAGTTTAATGGAAAGTAATAATTTAGTGTTGGTGGATTTCTATGCAAGCTGGTGTGGACCTTGTAGGATGCTTTCTCCAATATTGGATAAAGTTAACAATGAGAATGATGATGTAGATGTTATAGCGGTCAATACAGACAGCGAAGTGGATTTGTCAAAAAGGTATAATATTTCGGCGCTTCCAACAGTTGTGTTTGTGAAAAATGGCAAAGAAGTTGAAAGGTTTAGTGGCATCAAAGGAAAGAAAGAGATAGATTCTATGGTAGAATCTCTAAGAAATAAATAATGGTTTATCCATTTAAAGGGGTTCATTCGGAATTACTTTTTCTTCCTGTCATGAAGGAAAACGATGGTGCTGTTTTTATTTTCCCTATAGATGAGAATTGGCTGAGCTTGGATGGGTATCTGCACAGAGTTACTAATTAAAAGCGGGGGTGAGTGTGTTCTAGCTTAAGGGCTTGGTTATTGAAAGCTGGAACACATGCAAAGGGAAAGGAGAGGCTGCTGTTTTCAGTGGCCTTTTTTTTTGAAAGCATAAACTAAAAGATGTTGAATGGAAGAAAAGGAAGTAAAGGATAACATAAGAGCGCTTTTAAATATAGTCTCGTTGAACTATATTGACAAGGGAAACTTATTCATCTATACGGATGACTTTGAGCAGTGGTATGATGAATGTATGCCTCTGAATATTGAAGAGGGATACAAAACTTTTGAAGATTTTTTAAAGTGGAGGTTGATACGTGAATGAATTTATCAAGGATAATAATTATTATCATGTAGCAGGAACAGGCCACAGACCTAATAAGTGTGGCGGAAATTATGAAGAGTATTTCAATGAGGAGCTTGAAAATCAAAAAAACATGTGTATTAGTTATTTAACTGAGAAGAATAAATCTAATGTTAAAATAATATCAGGCGTAGCTCAAGGATGGGATACAGCTATTGCTTTGGCGGCAATAGAATTGGAACTGCCACTCATAGCAGCAATACCTTGTGTCAACCAAGCAGACAGATGGACGGCGCAGTCAAGAGAAATATATGACTTTATATTAAGTGAAGCGGATGAGAAATACATATTGTCTGATAAATATACTGCTTGGTGTATGAACTATAGGAATTATTGGATGGTAGACAGGTGTGATGAAGTATTAGCTTATTGGAATAGAAAGAAGAAGGGAGGAACTTACAACTGCGTTACCTATGCTAAGAAGAAGAAGGTATGTGTTGTAAACTTAATGCCATGAAAGACTTTGTAAGTAAGTATAAAATGAAATTTTTCAGAAAAATATTCTCTTATGGGACTATAAGTAAAGCCAATAGTATTAATAGAATATTCATATATTGGCTCCCAACGGGAGCGTGGCTTATTTCAATGCTCTACTTTAAACCTGGATTAACAGCGATGTTGGCATTTTTAATGCCATTTCTGTTTATTCAAGCGACATGGGTCAGTTGTTATTTAAAATGTTATTGTGAACAGTTGAAATTCCTTAGAACTTTACATGCAGATCTAAATGAACACAATGAATCAGATAGAATTAGAAGAGAAAAAAATATAGATGTGGACACCTTTTATATAGATTGGTGCATAGATCCAGATGAGAAAGGTGATAATAGGAAAACGTGGCAGAGGTAGATTGTGTTTGAAGTAAATTTTTATATTTGGTTTTTATCATCTTGGGCTTATGTTGGAATAGTTCTAGGTTACTTTTCTATGAAGAGAGTATTGCGTCTTGTAAATAAAGACGACAAAAATGGAAAAGAGAAAAGTATTATAGTTGAGTTAGAAAAACCGTGCGGTTGGATAGGAAAGGTTGTAGGAGTATCTCCAGTCAAGATACTGTTTTTATTTGTATATGCAATATGCATCTTGCTGTGGCCTTATCTTTTATTCATGAGGGTTAAGAATATTTTTAAAAGAAAAAAATGATATTGAAAGAAATAAGATCTAATATTGTTGCATATCATGTTGGAATTTATTACGGCATGCCATGAAAAAAGTTGGGTTTAAAAATTCTTGATGATAAAGAAAAATATGCATGCTTATTAAATAATATAAAACAGAAGGAGAAGAAATAGATGCAAAAAAGGAACGAATCTTTTCTAAAAGCTATTGTTGAGAGTCTTCATCCAGAAGAAAAGAGTAAGGATTTTCTTGGAGGGGTTGATTTTTCTGATTTAAGGGGATTAATGAGCGCCAATTATACATTTAAGAACGAATACATGGGGGGATGGGAAGAAGGCTCTAGATCATCTGGCGCAAGCTCAAACAGTTGGAAAATCTCAGGGACGGATTCCGTGGATGCTTTAAGTTATGCCAAAACCTACATGCAGGTGATTAATGAAAAAGCAAGGAAATGGGATTGACATGATGAAAAAGGCAACTATGTTATCTTGAATCAAATTTAAAAAGGACATTAAAGTGTTTAAGATAACAGCAGCTCAGAGAAAAAAAATAGCCCGCGTGCTTGGAAGATGGGACATAAAGGATATGTATAGAATAACAGTATCAGATGTTAAATACAACGCAGCCTTTACTCATAGGGACAAGTTAACAGATTACTTCAAGAGTAAAAACATCGAACAACTTTCATTCTTCAAGATATATCAAAACCATAGACTGTTTGGATATATCGCGCATGGCGTTCATAAAGATAAAACTAAAAAAAATGGCGTTCTTTCTTTATGTACATTGATGTTGGATAACTTTGTTGTTAGAGAAATTTCTGAGGAAATAAGTGACAAATGGGATAAAGATCGTCAAATAATAAATTTAATAAAGGAATATTTCTCAAAAGAATGGTTTTACGATAAGCCCAGTAAAAATTGGCTGAGGGTTTATGATAAGACTCCTATCAACAATGCTCAGGCAAGATCGGCTTCAATTCGCCTTAAAGAAAGAAGATATAAGAAACTACTTGAGAAGCATGAGAAGTTAAAGAAGCATTGTAAAGAAGTTTCAATAAAACAAAGAGAATTGAATAAGGAAGTAAATTCAAACAATTATATGTATGATTAAGGATAGGTAAAGATATGAGTTATGATAGACCTAGAGAACAGTCGTTAGAAGAACCATTGAATAAATTGTTGGAATCCCTTTCCAGAGAAGAGATTAGAGGGTTGAGAGAGGCTATTGATGAGAGAGAAGAGAGTGGTGATTGGAATAAGGATCACATAGAAGATCTTAATGATCTTTTGATAGATGTCAGAAGGTTGAAGTCTAAAATTAGAAAATTGTCTAATGACAACTGGTAAACCCTATTATGTTTACATTGTAGAGTGCGTTGACGGGACTTACTACACAGGGCTGTCAAATGATGTGGAAAAGAGGATAAGACGGCACAACGGCCTTCTATGCGGCGGTGCTAAGTATACTTCAAAAAGAAGGCCAGTGAAGATTATAGCATTGTCAATTCCTTTAGAGAACAGATCTCAGGCAACAAAGCTGGAATACAAAGTTAAAAAGCAAAAAAGAGCAAACAAAGTTAAGTTTTTGCTGAGCTATGGGAAGTAATTATGACAAATGTAGAAAAGTTAGAACAATTAGGAATACTTGGAGAAGTCCGTAAGAGGTTGGGATCTGGGGATGAGAGTGATGATTCTTGTGACTCTGATATTAATGGAATGACTAATTCTGACTTAGTTAAGCACTGGTGTGGTTGGCATCTTGGGTATGACAGTTGGTGGACAACGATGAAGAATTACTTTGATCGTTTAGAAGATTTAACGAGTAAAGATCATTTAGAGATTTTTGATAAAGAAGAAATATATAAATGAGATCTTGCAAAATAAAGACGGACCTTACGAAGTTGGATTTCATTAAAGCCTTAGATATGAAGGATGCTGAGATTGATAAGCTCAAGAAGGAGAAAGAGGGTTTAGAGTTGAACAACTCAAGATTCAAAAAGCTTATTTACTTAATGTTTCGTGGAGCTTGGTTTGGCGGCATAAGTCAGCAGAAGACTAGAGCGGGCAATCAGGAAGGAAGCATACTTGGAGTTATTCAAGCCTTTAGGAATAGTATGTCTTATTATAATACGGTAAGCGAGACAATGTTGATAAATGATGAAGAATACGATGAGTGGTTGGATTTGGCAAATGCAGAGGAAGAGAGTAGGGAGTAAATGACTAAAAAAGAGGCACTGAAACTATTGAGCGAGGCTCATTTTATTTTAGATGAGAATCAAGTAAATTGGTGTAAGCATATATCTAGGAAAGATAACAATATGCTCTTTGAGATGTGCTATGAACTGAAGTCTATAATGGAAAGGATAGATAAAGAGTATAATGACTGAAGATGAAGATATGTCTGTTTGCAATTACTGCGGGTATAAATTTTATCATTTAGATTATTTCAGGTGCAAGGATGATTTGATATGTTATTATTGTCGAGACATAATAGATGCGCACAGTCGTATTTATGGCTATTTGTTCATCTTTGAGAGGAAAGAGTTATGATTGTTAACTTGGAGTATTGAGGTGTGTTAACTCACGAGAAGAGAAATTTAACTCAAGAACAGAAGTGGGCTGAGGAAAGATATTATTGGCTTTGGTTCTGGAATGATGGATGTGGGATTCAAAATAATTGTTTATTTATTTGGCAAGTAGAGGAAGTCTAGTCGTGATTAAATTAATATTAGTATAAATGGTAATTACTTTTGTGTTTTGCAGCAAGAGTAGTGCTGAAAAAGGAGAAGTATGAATAGTATAGATTTTTGTTTTTGGTTGCAGGGATTTTTTGAAATATCTGGCACGAATAAAGTTACAGAGGAACAGATAGATATAATCAAGAAGCATTTAAATTTAACATTTATCCATGAGATAGATCCTTTAAGAGAGAAGGAGACGACAGCTACGGTAGAAGAGTTAAACAATGCCCACAGTGGAAAGATTTCCAATGATATATTCCCTCTTAAAAAGCCTCATAACGGTGGAAACAACAGTGACTCGCTGATGAGGTGTTAGTCTTATGTAGTTGTTGTTATACTGATTGTTGTTGCGAAAAATCTAATCCTGATTTTTTAGACAAGGGTTGTTTATACATTATAAAGTAATGGGAGAGAAGGCTGATTTATGAAATGGTATGCTTGTTATTGTAAGAAGGATGAAATATCAAGCATGGGTTTTTTGTTTGTTGGTAAAAAAGAAAGGAGAGAAGTCAATGTTTGACGGCGGTAAGATTTCAGCTAATTGCTATTTATGTGGAAGATACTACTTTCATCATACTTCTCCTTTTTCACCTTATGATGAAAATATTGAGAATACTGTTAAATATTCAGATTTTTATTGTTTAGTATGTGAACAGAATAGATATAGATCTGAGCAAGGAATGTTAGTAGTAAGTGATAAAGAGAGCTTAAATTAATTTGGGTATTAACAATACAGAGGTATTAAGATGGAAGTTAAAGCAAAATTTGCAACAATTGAAAAGGGCAAAGAATCATTAATTGTTGAATTGCTTGATGAATATCCCAAGTGGCATCCTTGGAGGTCGAATCTGTTGACTGATGTTAAAATAGAGGCCAGAGAAGGATTTGCAAACATCAAAGGGAAACAAGAGATCTGCAAAACAGGCACTGACATGTATGGGATAGACTTCATTGAGCTTGAAAATCATGAAGAATATGAAGAAGACAGTTATTCCGAGTGTGAAGTTAAGGAATGGAAGTTTCCATTTAAGATGGTTAAAAGAAAAGCATTCTTTGCAACTAAAGACTGGGTAGTTAAAAAAGTAAGGCCAACTATCGAAATAACTACTTCTATGTTTAAAATAATTGACGAAAGACAAAAGTAAAATGTCATATTTCATAGTTAAATGTATGGAGTGTGAATATTTCGGAAGTGAGCGAGAAATGCACAGAGCACACAATGGCGGCATAGATTGTCCAAAATGCAACGGGGAACTGTATTATCCTACTAGATGGGAAACGGAAGAGGAGATGGCGGGAGAATCTCTAATGGGTTGTCTGTTAGTATGGGATAAGAAGTACTACAAAAAAAGGGTAAAAGAGATATAATAATTGGATAAATTTCTTTATAGTAGTTTGTTGTATAAAGGGATGATTAAAATGACACGATTGTTATATATAATGTTAGCTTTAGTGTTGGGCCCTCTTGGAATGCATAATTTCGTAGCAGGTCACAACAAGCATGGAACTATTCAATTGTTAGTAAGTGTGTTAAGCTTTGGCTTATTGTCTGTTTTCGTTTACATGTATAATCTATATGAAATCGTAACAGTAACACACGATGCTGATGGAGATCCGTTCATGTAGATTATAATTAAACTTCTTCTTCAAAAAGATTGACTTTATCATTTTAACAGATATGTTGAAGCAAGTAATGCGAAGAAGAAGTTTTTTTAATTATTAACGGAAAGTAAACATGAAGATAAATGTCAAATACCTAGAAAATCAATACTGCGCCCCTAGAGATCATCCCATCACCTGTGCTAACCCTGCTCCTTGGTTGATAGAAGAAGTAAAAATAGAATGTCAAGAAAAAGTTTGGGTTCGCGGAAAAGAAAGCATGTGGTTTGGGTTAGATAATTGTGTATTAGACACAAAGGAAGCGCTTGAAGAATGGCTTGAGCACAAAGAACAAATGAGGAAAGAAAAGTTCAATATGCAGAAAAACGTTCAGGAAAAAGTTCAAGGTATTTTTGAAAATCTGTCAGATGAACAAATTAAAGAATTAAGTAAGCTTACAGATAAGTCTTGGTTGGAAGAAATTTTAAAATTGAAGTGCGATTAAATAGTATATCAATCAAAGGGCAAATTGAACGATGAAGTTTATAAAGAAGTATCTAATCGTTGTACATGATGAGACTCTGTCAGATCCATTAGTAAGGCATATGAATGCTCACGATATAGATGAAGCTGTAGGTTTAATATATCCATTGGCAGAGGAGTATTTCCACGGTAAGTTTAGAATAGATGTTTACAGGAAAACTATATTCAATTTTTCAATAAAGCATCTGTTGCATTTAATAGAATTAAATGAAGATAGTTAATAAATTCGCAACAGTTCTTCTTGACAAATTCCTTTTTTGATTTAAGTTTAAATAAATCAAAAAAGGAATTTGTCGTGTTAGCTGAAATTGAACTTGTTAAAGAAGTAATTACCCACCCAGATGCAGATCGTTTAGATGTTGTAAAAGTTAAAGGATTTCCTGCAATCGTATCTCGCGGAGCATTTAAAGTTGATGATAAAGTATTATTTATTTATCCAGATACGGTGTTGCCAGATTCTCCTTGGGCCGAGTTCTACAAGAAATTTAATCAAAAACGCGTTAAGGCTCAAAAGCTGCGTGGAATCTGGTCATTTGGAATTGTCATTGGTTTGGAAGATGTTGGACTAGACGATTCTTTTAATGTCGGCGATGATATAAGCTCACTTGGAATTACAAAGTATGTAGCTCCAGTGCCTCAAGTGTATGGCGGGATTGGTGGACTTCCAGTAAATCTTCCAAAGACAGATGAGAATATGTTTCAAAATCTCGATATAAGTAAGTACTTTGGTCAAAAGGTTGATGTGACACTAAAGATAGACGGATCGAGTTGGACAGCTTATTGCATTAGAGATGACAATGAGGCTGATGGTTTTAGATTCGGCATTACAGGGCGTTCTATTGATTTTGATGTAGATAAGGAAAACATATACACAATACACAACAAGGTGTATGACGTTGAAAGTGTGTTGAGATCTTTCTGCATAAAGAATGATGTATCTTTGGCTATCCGTGGAGAAGTCTATGGGCAAGGATTACAGAGAAGTTCTAACAATCCTCACAGCAAACTTAATCTAGATCTTGCTCTCTATTCTGTATTTAATTTTGATGACATGAAGTATGAACGTACTGAGTCAAAGTATTATATATTTGAAATTGCCAAAGCATTAAATATGAAAACAGTACCAATGGTTGAGAAAGGTGTAGAGCTTAATCAAGATTTAATCGACAAGTATTTAAATTCCAAGAAACTTGATGGTCAGAGTTTTGAAGGAGTTGTTATAAATACTGTGGAAGATTCATTTAAAATTATCAATATGGTTTATGATTCAAAAAAATAGGATTCAAATGAGAAAGATTAAAAGCAAGTTAGTTCTAGTAGTTAGAAAAGATTTAAATATGTCAATAGGTAAAGTCGCGGCACAAGTTACTCATGCCATAATGCGTAATCCCAATCTAGAGCCTTATGAGGGACTTATTGACTCAGGCCATGTTTGTATCACTTGTTCCATTAAGAGCGAACAGAAGCTGTATAACTTGGCTGAGAAGGCAAGGGAAGCTGGCGTTCCATGTTCTATTCAAGTTGACAGTGGAAGGACAGAGGTTGCGCCTAATACTGCGACTGCAATGGCGCTAGGGCCTGTTCATACGGATGAGGGAATAGAAGTGCTTAACGAATTGACTAAAAAACTGCAGTTATTTTAGTGTAAGAACTTGAAAATGTCCTTTGCGTGTTTACTTTATACCAACACACAAAAGGACATGTAAAATGAGAATAAAGCTTTTGAAAATTAAGAAGAAAACAGTAAAGCTGATAGTTTCAAGCCTTGAAGGAATTCATCTTTACACCGGAGTAGTTAAAAAATATGATGATTTTGTTGAAATAAGACAGGTTGTAGCTGGCGAATTTACAGGAAATATATTCACTTTTAGCAAGTCTCTTATAAGAATGAAACAAATTGACGATACAGTAAACTACTATATAAACGAAAAAGATGTCCGCGTTGGTTCAAAATAAAAAGGATTTTGCAAGTGTTTAAATTCATTAAGTCGTTATTTAAGAAAAAGAAAACTTCCTCTGTTGGTGAAAATTTTATTAAGATTGGAAATAAAACAATACATAAAGACGTATTTGATGAGTTTAGGCATGGAGTAGTAATTCAAGAAGTTATGAAAATGGGAAGACAATTGTATAGTGAAACATATATACAAGAAGATGGTACGGTTGTTTTTGCAATAACTGATGAGAATGGCAGCGAATATTGTATTGAAAGTAAATATTTTGTAAATTAAGGCAAACGGCATGAGTGAAGAAGTTAAATACATAGTGATAAAAGATAGATCTGGGAATGAGACTCCAATTATATTCGGGCCAAACTTTCAACACTCAGAGATAGCGGATAGAATTTGTTGTGGGGAAGATGTTGTGTCGGCAGGATTTGTTGGAATACAAGACTTAGAAGAATATGAAGAATATGATTCTGGACTTCTTGTAAAACATAAATTGTATGCTTTTGGGAAATCTATTTCTTTAAATAAGAAGTCTAGAGAAGAAGATTCAGATCTTTTAAACTACATGTTCAATGGCAGAAAATGAAAGAAGTTTGGCAAGTAACGTGGAGTGCTAATGTTAATCATAGATATACTCACATTGAAGAGTTAAAAGAAGATTTATTTGAGAAGAAAATACTTTTTTCCTCAAGAGAAAAAGCCGAAGAATATGTTGAGATTTATTTTAAGAGAATCGCAGAAGATAGACTTAGAGTTCTGATTGAATTCGACGACGAATTCGGCACAGGGAGCGAATGGGAAAAGAGGAAAGCAAAAAAAGTCCAATGGGATGATGTAAGCCAAGATTTTATAGATTTGCATGAGCATTGGTGTAAGGATGTGAGAGCAACTACTTATTGAATTGAGCCAGAGCATGCATTTGATCACTATGGGCTCGAAATAGCCTCTGTGTCGTGCTTGGATGTAAGGTAATAAATAGTAATACAATTAAATATAAATATTGATCGGCTCTAGTGGAGAGAATACGGCAAAGTCGCCCTTTGTTGTATGAATAGGTTCAATTCCTATCCTTTCAGCCACCCTTAAAAGGATAGGAAATGAATAAGAGTTCGTTTGGCAGCAAGAAGGTAATGAAGTTTAACCTTGAGATTGATGAAGTGAAAGATGTTCTATTTCAGCATTTGAGAAAACAAATGACGGCAGATGAGGAAATTCAGTACTTGCAAGGGAAATCTCAAATGTCACTTAGTTTTCATCCGTATGCTCCTCCTGTTTTAAATTTTGAAATTATATCAAGGTGAAAAGAGATAGAACATACGCCATCTGCACGGAATGTGAAGATTTCTATGATATAGATGAAGTGTCAGAGGAGATTTACCCTGGGTGTTGTTCTGAGAGTTGTGAAGATTTTCTAGACAGAGGTAGCTGTTACTGCAATGCCACAAACCATCCTCCTTGTGGATATTGTGAAGGCTCAATAGATGTAGAACATGATGTTATTGGCAATAGAAATGATATATTTTTGTGGGCCATTTGGTTGGAGATAAGATGACTTGCAGTACAACATATAATCCACGAGGCCCAAAGGGAGAGTGTGGAGAATTGAGCAGTGAGGAAATAAAGGAGCGCCTAAGAGATCAGGATGGAGTAGTAGATTTCATTGAATACAACATCAATAGGTATGAAATTATAGCTGTAAGGCACGGCATAATAGTTCTGTCATTCTACTTAGCGTCAATTTTGTTCTCATCATTTCTTTTTCTTTATTTAGGTTCTCTTTGGATTATTTTTATTGTTGAAAGTCTTAAAAATCTGCGTAGGAGAGAAAATTCTTTAGAAAGTGCTACAAGTAATCGTAATATTACTTATAGAAAGTATGCACCTAAGAATTCATTAGTAATATTAGGCAAAGAAGAAATAAAATGAATGCGAGTATTGATGAAATAATAGAAATGTGCAAAAGAAATACTCTTAAAATAGAATATACTTTTTACAATGAAAGCATACAAGATGTTATAAGAAAGACTGCAAAGCCAACATACTATAAGGAATATAAATTCACATCATTTGAGATGTCTAAGGATAAAGAATCAGTAAGAATATTCTATGAGGATATAGATATTAGATTCTATCTTTCCTCAAATGCACCAGTGTATGCTTACCTGCATGATGAAAGATTCTTAGTTATTTCCCCACCTGGTTATTCTCTGGAAAGAGCAGAAATGCGTTTGAAAGAAGAGACATTCAGAATAGGAAAAAAATGTCCTAAAGGTGTATTGATTGTAGATGTCGCATTGTTATTAGAAGAATGGGATGTTCTTAGCTCCATAGCAGAAAGAATGAAGTTGGATAATAAAAGCTTCTTTAAAGAAGTATGCTCATCAATAGAAGATGTTTATACTAAAAAAACAATAGACGCTATCGATTGGGATAATTTTAAACAATGAGCTTGAACTTCATTCAATGAATGCTATTAGTAGATTATTAAAAAGGACATTTAACTATGAAAAGAAAACTCATTAAGGGTGGCTGGTCAGAAGTAGTTACTACTAATATTATATTAGATAAACGTCAGAAAGATGATCCATTTATGAGAGTAGAAATTTTTATCAATGCTCGCAACAAGCCAAAGGAATCATGTAATTATTGTAAAAAGAAATGGACAGAGTTAAGTGGAAATGTCTGGATTAAGTTTACAAATAAGGGCAATAAAGTGTTATGCGATGACTGCAACGACATTATAACTGGGAAAACATTGCCATTGTTTGACAATACAAATAAGAGTGATAAAAATGAAAATTAAAGAAATAGCTCAAAAAGTTGATAAATCCGAAAAGAATTCAGTGTGGATTGACATACAAGAATTTGGCGAAGAATTTGGATTGGGATATTGCGATTACAAAGACGAAGATATTAACGTTAGGTTGAAAGTCTATTATTTTCATCATTGGTACTGTACTGATTCATACGTAGGGCATACAGTTATATTCTTCGATGATGAATTCGTAGGAATGTCTAGACAATTGGGTAGAAAATGCGACACGACATATTCATGGACCTCTAATGAAAGTTATCAGAAAGTGAAAGACTATGTCGTATCTCTAATTGTTAATGACTCAGACGACGGAGATCCTGACCTTGTTGACTTCGATGAGGACTGGGGAGATGGATATAAGCTTGCATATGTTGGCCAGCCATTGAAGAATCCATATTACAATGGAAAAGAGATTGAAATAGAAAATAGAGGCAAAATGTATGAAAACTTTCATACTGTTTATATTAAAGGAACAGATACTTCTCTTCAGATGAATGAGATAAGTTTCAAATACAACCTAAAGGATCTTATTGAAAATGAGTGAATTGAAAGAATGTCCTTTCTGCGGCGGTGAAGCTGAGCTTCTGAGAAAAGGTGATCACAGGCAATCTAATCAAGTATCATGTATGGATTGTGGCGCAGAATTAGAGGATGGGGCGACATTCAATTATGAAGGTGCGTGGAATACAAGACCACGAGAAGAAGAACTCGAAAAAGAAAACAATAAGTTAAGAGAGGAGAATGCGGAGTTAACAAGTGAACTATCGACAATGGATAAGGCTCATTATAAATGTTCACAGAGATGCTTAGGACATATAGAAGAGAATGATAATCTAAAAAAAGAAATCGCCGAGTTGAAGGATCGTCCCGTCACCATAGAAATGCTCGCAATTTCAGAAACTGAGGACTTATATCATTTTGCAGGAAATTTAAACGCAATATTGAAATACGGATACTGCAAAAAATGTAAACTAACTCCTAATGGCTGTGCTCGTGAAGGTTGCGGAGAAGGAGGGTTTGAGAAATGACTAAAGAAAAAAAATTCACACAGGGGCAAATTCAAGCCTATAGAGACCTTCGAAGTGGGCATTACATAGTTTATCATTGGAAAGATGGTCAAAGCTGGCTGATGAAAGGCCGAGAAAAGATTCGCGTAATTAGCCATAAAGTTCATCTTGAAGACTTATTTGGTTTAACAGAAGATCAAAGTTTACTTGGAGGAACAACCATAAAAACAGCAAGGGATACTTTTTCTTCGGCTTGCTTTTTAAGGGGAAATATTGCTCAGGTGAATTGTAAAGAGGCAGCCGAGAGATCACTTGCTCTCCTTGAGAAGATTAACAAAGAGATTGGCCGTTAATGTTAACATAGCTTATGAAGTTGACAACTCATTGAGGATTTATTCAAAAGAATTGACATCTTAATTGTATTATAGTTTACAGACAATTTGTAATATAACATAAAGAGGTTCTTAAATGAATATTGAACAGCAATATCTTGGTGTAATGAAAAACATTCTTGAGAATGGTGAAAGAAAGTCAAACAGAACAGGAACAGATACTCTTGTAATTCCTACAGTGATGTTGCAGCATGACATGTCTAAAGGATTTCCACTGCTAACTTCAAAGAAGATGTATACTAGAGCAATTCTAGTTGAACTTGAAGGCTTCTTAAAAGGAATAACTTCAAAGAAATGGTATCAAGATCGCAAGTGTAAAATTTGGAATGAATGGTCTAATCCTATTTCAGACAATGAAGACGATCTGGGAGCGATATACGGGATGCAGTGGCGTAGATTCAATCAAGAGTATATCAATGGAAAGCCTAATGAAGAAGCACTGCCTCCAAGCGATGAGAGCTATGATCAGCTTGCTAACATTATAAACACACTGCAAACAAATCCAAATGACAGAAGAATGTTATGTTTCGCATGGAATCCATTACAGAAGTACCAACAGGCTTTACCAGCATGTCACTTAGGGTTCAACATTCAGCATGTTAATGGAAAACTTCATATGACATGGTTTCAAAGATCGTGTGATTATTTTTTGGGAATTCCCTTTAATATAGCCTCATATGCGGCTCTTTTAGAGATCATCTGTGCTCATGTTGGAATGAAGGCAGGAACGCTGTCAGGGGTGCTCTGTGATACTCATATCTACGAGAATCACATTGATCAGTGCAAACAACAGCTTAGTAACACTCCATATGACCTTCCAACAATAAAATTTAACGATAAAGTTGACATTTTCAACTGGGAACATACTAATTTTGAAGTTTGTGATTATAAAAGTCATGGAACTATCAAGGGAGATGTTGCAATTTAACATTCAACGTATATGGTAGAGTGTTAAATTTATAAAAATACAAAAGGAATATCATTAAAATGAAAAATGTAATCATAGCTTTAATGTTGATGGGAGCGTCTACGTTTGGGCAATTGTTAAACCCTAAATGGGAGCCTGAGATAAAAGAGCCTAATTATCTTTTTGAGGAGGATGTGTTTGAAAGTCTGCGTTCAGATTTTTCAAAATATAAACAACTAAATCTTCAAGGAGTAGATGATGTTTTTTATACAGAAGATTTGGGAAAGATGACTTTAATACCAAAGATTTAAGCAAAAGAGGATTAATTATGAACTTCAAAACTGTATTCGACATGGTTGACTATGTCGATAAGAAAATGAAGATTTGTCTGAAGGATGATGAATACAGAGACGAAGATTGGGAATGTCTTTATTTGTTAGAAGGTAAAGGATTAAGCTGTGGTCAAATAGACAATAAATTGAACATTATTATTGAGGAGTTAACTGTAGACTTATATGTGGGCCTAGATATTTGTGATTATACTAATGCGGACGAAAGTAGCACTTACGTTTCTTTGAAGTGTGATGCGAATGGATTGTGGAAAGTCGAGTTAAATACTTTTATCGAACTAGTAATTGTTGAGTCGCAAGATATCAATGAACTATCTTCTTCGTTTATTAGGGCATATAAAACTGCAAAAAAAATGAATGATGAGATGTTAGAGTCTAAGGAAAATTGTATAAAAAAACTAAAGGCCAAAGATCATCTCGTAATTTGGGATAAAGAGTAAATCTTTAGAAAAAAGAAGTTGCAATTTAAGTTTCACGGTATATAGTACAATTCTTAATACAAAATAAACAAGTAATAAACAAAAAAGTAAGCAAGGAAATAAAATGAATAAATTAATGAAAATTGGTATTATCGCCCTAAGTTCAGTTCTAGGACTTGTAATTGTCCTTCTGTTCTGTTTCAAGAAGAACAACGCAACGGATTGGCAACACCGACAGTCAATGTCTGGAAATGTTATCATTCAACAAACTCCAGGTTGGTATTGGTCTCTTGGAGAAACTATCAATACATGGCCAAAAGTACTTCAGGATGAATATCCAGTAAGCATTACATTTGGAGATGGTTCAACGGCAACTATTAATGTATTGATTCGCTATACAACTCCATTCTCAGAAGATGATTGTAATAAATTCCACTCTGAGTATAGAACGGAAGAGAATGTAAGTCGATCAATGACGGCATGGGTAACTAATGTAATGAAGTCAACAGCTGGCATTATGACTGCATCTGAGCATGCTGTAGGCCGAAAGTCTGAATATGCTCAGATGATTATGGATCAAGTGCGCGATGGTCTGTATCAAAAGGAAACAACTGTTGAGACTAAAGTTGATCAAAATGATCCAGATGGCAAGGCAATCTCAGTAGTTCAAACAGAACTTAAGTTTGATGATAACAAAAAACCAATCATTGAGCGCACTTCTTCTTGGGATGCCTATGGGATTAAGATCCTAGAAGTAACTCTTGGGGGGACTAAATATGACCCACAGACTTTGAAGTCATTTCAAGTTAAAAAGGCAGCTCTTCTAGCTATTGACGAGATCAAAGCTCAAGTTCGTCAAGAACAAGAAAAAGGTCGCCAAAAAGTTGTTGAAGCACGGACTATGAAGGAAACTTCAATTGCATTAGGCGAAGCAGAACAAGAAAAGATTAAGATTGCTGCAACTGCCGCAAAACAGAAGCTTGAGATTGAGGCTGAGGCAAAAAAGCTTGCAGTAACTCAGTTGGCTGAACTGGCAATCATTGAAGCAAATAAAGAAAAAGAACAAGCTGAAATTTCTGCTCAAAAAGATCTTTCAGTAGCAAAGCTGACTGCTCAATCTCAACTTGAGATTGCAAATGCTAAATTGGCTGTAGCGGAAGTAGAAGCCAAAGCTGCCACAGAAGAAGCTAAAGCGATTCAAATATTAGCTGCGGCTGAGGAAGACAGAATTGTTAAAGCTGGTGCAATTACAGAAAAGGAACGAATTCTTGCTGAGATTTCCGCTAAGCGTGATATCGGAGTTGCTCAATTCTTAAAAGATATCAACACTCCTACGGTAGTGATCGGCGGCGGGTCTAATGAAAGTGGATCTGGCGGAATCACAGCATCGCTCATTAATCTTAAACTTCTTGAAGCTACAGGAATAATTGATTCTACTAAAAGTTCTGTGAATTCATTAAAGCCAGTTACTCCAACTGTTAAGAAAGCCAAGTAATTTAAAATACTTATACTTAAATCCCTATGTCTTAATTGGCATAGGGATTTTTGTTTTAGTGTTGACATTGTTAAGTTAAATGCTAAGTTGGATTAAAGCTAAAAGGCATGACATGAGGAAATTACATTTTGAACTGATGAGAAGATTAAACAATCCTCTTTTGAATGAATCTTTGACTAGAAAGAAAAGAGATAAGAAAACTTACACATTAGAAGAAGATAAGCAGTTTTATATTAAATTAAGAAATAAAAATCCAGAAGCTAAGTCAAGTAGTTGGATTGCAGGCAATGGATATACTTCTTTCTACAATAGAATAAGGAAAAAGCACAAGTTATGTTGGCATGATTTTAAATTGTCGTGTGGTTTTGATGATTTTGACAGTAGTAGGAAAAGAAATTCTTTAGAAGAAGACAAAGAAGCTTATATTAAGTTGAGAAAGAAACATCCAGAAGCTAAATCAAGCGAGTGGATGAAAAAAAATGGATGTTGTGATTTGTGCCAAAGAGTGACAAAAAAACACAAGCTGCGTTGGCATGATTTTAAATTGTCGTGTGGTTTTGATGATTTTGACAGGAATAGGAAATATACATTAGAGGAAGATAAGCAATTTTATATTGACCTAAGAAATAAACATCCAGAAGCTAAGTCAAGTAGTTGGATTGCAGGCAATGGATATACTTCTTTCTACAATAGAATAAGGAAAAAGCACAAGTTATGTTGGCATGATTTTAAATTGTCGTGTAGTTTTGATGATTTCGATAGTGCTAAAAAATATACTTTAGAAGAAGATATTCGATTGTACATTGAATTGAGGAAGAGTCATCCAGAAGAGGCAAGATCTAGTTCTTGGATGCAGACGAAAGGAGATAGAAGGATGTATAGAAGAATGATAACGAATTACAAGTTGCGATGGCATGAGTTTAAGTTGTCATGTGGTTTTAATGATAAAGATGTTAGAAGAAAATATACTTTAGAAGAAGATAAACAATCTTACATTGAATTGAGGAGGAGACGCCCAGAGTCTAAATCAAGCAGATGGATGCACAGAAATGGATTTGCCATTTTATACAAAAGAACATCAAAAACTCACAAATTACGTTGGCATAACTTTAAGGAACTATGTGGCTTCGATGATTAATGGTCTTGACTCTTTCATTTCTTATGTTAAGTTGGATTAAAACTAAAAGGCATAACATGAGGAAATTACATTTTAAATTAATGAGAGAATTTAATAACTCTCTTTTAAACGAATCTTTGACTAAAGATAGAAGAAAAATTTATACTTTAGAAGAAGATATTCAATCTTATATTAAATTAAGAAAGAAGTATCCCGAAGTGGAATCAAGTATTTGGATACAAAAGAATGGATATAGTGGTTTATATTCTAGAATAAGAAGAGTCCATAAATTAAGTTGGCATGATTTTAAAGTTAAATGTGGATTTAATGATTACGATAAGGATAAAAAATACACATTAGAAGAAGACGTTAAATCATACATTGAAATTAGGACTAAATACGAAGAGTCCAAGTCAAGTGAGTGGATGCAAAAAAATAAGTATAGAAGTTTATATTGTAGAATCTTAAGGATTCATAGATTGACTTGGCATGATTTTAAGAAACTATGTGGCTTTGATGATTGTGACATGATTAAAAATTTTTCTTTAGAAAAAGATAAACAATTATACATTGAGATTAGGATTAAACATCCAGAAGCAGCATCAAGCGGTTGGATGAGGAAAAATGGACACATAGCTCTATATGCTAGGGTGAAAAGAGTTCATGAGTTGAGATGGCATGATTTTAAAGTTAAATGTGGATTTAATGATCCGATGCTGGGAGTGAGTGGATATTATGACAGGGATAAAAAATACACACTAGAAGAAGACATTAAATTGTACATTGAACTGAGGGGTAAACATTCAGAGGCTAGATATAGTGTTTGGCTCCGAAAAAATGAACATGGAAATTTATACTATAGAGTTACAAGAAAGTATAAATTAAGTTGGAAAGAGTTTAAAATTAAATGTGGATTCAATGATTAGTTTAGTCTTGATATTTTAATTTCTTATGCTAAGTTAGATCAAATTTAAAGGAAAGGACATAGAATGAAAATAATCAATGATTTTAAAGTAAACTCAACAATCGTAAATAAAATTCCACTCCCAGTAGAGAAAGATGGAAAACTCTTCTGGAATCCAAGGCCTTGGCAAAGTGTTTTCAGTGACGCATCTAAAAGAGAAAAATATAATGCTTTAATTGCGCCACCTGGAGCAGGAAAGTCTATGGCTATAGCAATGAGCTGCTACGACAGATTGATAAGTGATAAAAATAAAAAAGCCATTGTAGTTTGTCCACAACGCGATATCGTTTCAAACTACGAAGAAATAAATTTCATGTTGGGAAAAAACGCAGTTTCCTGTAAGTTTAAAAACAATCTAAACGAAAGCAATAAACAAAAATCAATTTACAAGTTTCTTACTAGTAAAGCCAGTAGAGTTAATGATCGTCTGTTTTCCTGCACTCACAGTTCGATTTGCTTATTCTTCAAAAGTGATCTATATAAGTCGTTGACTGACAAAGAAAAGAAAGCTTTAAATGAGAATGTAATTCTCTGGGTAGATGAAGCTCACCATATGTCTGTAAGAGAAGAGATATATAACAATGAGATAGAGATACTAAATAGTTCATTAGCAGATGTAGTTAAAGAGCTATACAATAACGGAAATTCAATAAACTTTTCAAGCGCCACTCCATATAGAAGTGATGGTTCTTCCTTGATTGACATTGAATTGATGAATGAGTTTAAATTTTTCAATCTAGACACATTGCAGCATTTAGAGCAAAACTGCATTCATTTGAAAAGCTTAGATTTCAATACAGTATTTTATGATGATCAAAAAATAGATTATCCAGAAGCAGTTGCCGACATATTTAGACAGTATGAACTTAAGCCTACAATAATATATATCCCAACGACAGGATCTAACAATCAATACAGCAATGAGGAAGTATCAACGGATAAGAAGATTAAAGAAGTACAAGACTTAATAAATTCTTTGAAAGTTGTTGAAAAAGAAATGGGTGTGAAATTCGTAATAAAAGATCTTGTGACAGACAATATCAACGGCAAAGATCCAAGAGAAGAATATGAGCTTCAAATAAAGAAAGAAAATAAAAAAGCAAATGCTGTAAACTTTCAAGATGCTTTGGGAAAAGAAATTACAAGCCCAAGGCCAGAGATTAATATAATCATTGCAATGCGTAAATTCAGAGAAGGATCTGACTACGCTCCATTGGCTAGAATAATTGAAGTAGGGACGAATGGCTCTCTTACAAGTAGGATTCAGACAACAGGAAGAGTTCTTAGGGATTATCATAAAAAAGAGAGTGTAGAAATATTCAGCATTTTAAAAGGAACTTTCAAGAGATATAACGATGAGAGTAAGATAAAGGAATGTATAGAAGAGACATTGAAGCATATGTTCATTTCATTGATGATGGAGAATGAGCTTGCTACTATTCCTTTATCTGTGACAAAGAGACTTGGATTTAGAAAGGGCGCTTCATGGGAGAAAGATATTGATGATGCTGAAAAAGCTTTAAAAATTCAGAGTGAGATTCACAAACTGGCTTTAACTGATTTGGCTAATGTGGGAACTTCGGAAGAGAAATGGATAGTCTTTGAAAAACTTGTTGAAGAAGTACTGGATAATAACGGAATAACACATAAACCAACGATAAGAAAGTGTGTAAAAAACCTTAAGATGAGATGGGGAATTAAAGTCTTACAGATGAAAGGAGTCAATTATGACGGGGTTACGTGGAATTTGATTGACAAAGTTGATCCAAGGCAGTTGCTTGAAGTATATTTGTCAAAATCTTTTGAAAAACGAGAGATTAACAGACTTTATAGAACTACTGGCTTTGGAAAGGCAAATCATGTTGACATGGTTCTTGAAGGGCATCATCTTACTTCAAAGTTTAAAAGGTTGATTGACTGGAAGAATCCCAAGTCCAAGGAAGAGAGTGATTACGTTAAAAAATATCATAAAATTAAGTTTGCGTATGAAATTATGAAGAGAGAGAGATTATTGACATGAGTGTCCTTCATTTTAAATTAATGAGAGAGCTGAATAACTCACTTTTGAATAAGTCTTTCACTAAAGATAAAATAAAACCAAAGCTGTCTAGGAGAGCAAAGGAAGTAATTGATGCAATTGATGGTGAATTTACGAGAGCTAACATTCAAGATTTATTAATGTGGGACAGAATGAAGATTAAAAGAACTATTGAAGAACTTATAAAGGGGGAAATGATAATTCAAACGAAAGAGGATAAGCCATTTAAATACAAAATGGTTTATCCTAACGATTAATTTTTAAAACTAGCTTGAACTTTCTATGTTGTGATATATATTGTTTTACCTCAAACAAAGGAAACTTAGGTGAAACATAAAACTGATAGATTATTTGAGTCTGTACTAAAGACTATTAAAAGTAATTGGACATACTTAAAAGAAAATCCAAAGCACTTAGCTTGGTGTATGATGCATTTTTCTCTGATTCATAATGTTGGCCGTCAAATGGGCGAATGTAATGGCAATCCTAAATATGATCTTGAATGGCTTGAAGAATGGTGTGAAGAAAATTCAAACGATGGCAATCTTCTATATGATTCTTGGGGAGTAACAGTTGCGAATGGCTATGAATTTCCAGACCTCGCAAGAAACAATATTCCCCATGCATACAAGAAAAACAAGACAATGGAAGATTGGGTAGACATCTGCACTCATGAAGATTATAAATACAAAAGTATTTATCCAAACAAGAAATCAGTACTAGATCATTATCTATGTACAAATGGCACAGGGATCGGATGGAATAAGGATGGATATCTTGATGACATGTCACCTTGTAATACTCCCAACTCTGCATTCTATGGATATACAATGTGCGAGAATGAAATTCCTAATAATATAAGAGAAAAAATACTTTCATTGAAAAATGATCCATACATTAAATCTAATGTTGACGAATACATGAGAAAGGTAGAAATCAGTTGGGGTGGAAATGAAGCTGAACAGGAAATTCTCAATGAGATTCACAAAGTTAGAAGGGAAGTAGAGGAATGTTGTGAAAAGTTAAAGATGGAATGCACAGATGAGCTTGTGAAGAGATTTGAAGATGCTTATAAGTATTGCGTTTATGCTATTAATATTTCTGATGTTTATGATAAAATGTCTGATGAAGAAAAAAAAGAAGCCAGAAAGACAAACATCTACAAAGACAAAAATTATGAGTTTGACTTTAGCGATTACAGAGATTTAATTCCCGAAACAATATTTTCATTCATATGTGAAATTGAAAGAAGTCTTGAAAAGATAAAAGAAGGTAAAGAAGTAGACTTGAGAGAATGCGAGTTTTATAGCTATGCGAATTCGTTGTGGAGTTCCTTTGTGTTTAAAACAGAAGTGCCCGAAGATAATATCAAAGACTTTGAAGCTATTAAAAAAGATATAAGAGAGTCACTCTTCGATGATTCTAAGGAAGATGTTAAAAGAAGGGATGATCTGCAAAAACTAATGGATAAATACCGCCCAAATGGCAAGCACAGAGAATTGTACAATAAAGCGTCTGAAGGGTGTATAGAGTCAATCAGTAAGATGAACAAGTTGATCGGATACGAAGAAAAGTATGGATTTGAATTGTTTGAAGAAAGAACAATTCATATTGCATTAAAAAGAAAGGAGTCTGGCCTTTTTGGAAAGCCTGAGGGAGAATACAGAACATATTATCCAATGTCTCCAAACTACTGCAGACTGTCAGAGATCCCTGATAACGCTCATGAGAGCTACTTTAATGCTTGCTTCGACATTTGTGTCGATATTCTTAATCATATCGATGAGGAGGTCAATACGGACTATGGTCATAGGTATGGAAATATAAAATTAGCGCTTGAGTTTTTAAGTAAGAATTCAAAAAGATTTAATCTTAAAGAGTTTAGCTTTAAATATTCAGAAAAAGACAAAAATGTTGATAATTGGAAAAAGATTTCCAGTGAGATTATCTATAATGATGGGAAGGCATTGTTGTTATGAGCAAAGAGGAAGAACTTAAGGATTCCATATTTGGACTATTGGAAAGTTTTCATATGGCGACAGGGAAAGAAAGTCCTCTTGGTGATATGGCCAAAGGATGTTTAAAGGGCTTTTTCATTGGAGAAATAGAGACAGCGGAAAAACTACTAGATGGCCATAAGCCTAAGAGTGAAAACAGAATAATTGAAGGGTGGAAAAATGTCAACAGTAAACGTTAAAGATAATGTTGTATTTAACTTGGAGTCTTGTGATTTCCTTTTAGAATTTAATGGAAAGACATTTACTTCTAAATCATTTGATGGAGTTGTTAAACAGAAAGAAGAACATCAAAGAATGTTAGAAGAAAGAGAAATAGTCAGAAGTGAACTGATTGAAGTTTTAAGCTTAACAACAGAAGAAGAATTTCTATATCATCCAGCTAAAAAACATTTATATAGAGAAAACAATCATGGTTTCCTAGACAGATGTGAATTTGAAAATTTTAGTTATTCTAGAGAATTATATTGTGAAAAGAGTAAGTTGAATATTATTGCTGATCTTAGATTAGATAGGCAAAAATTGATCAAAAATAAAGAAGAGATAGAAAAAGAGATAGAAAATAATATGAATGAGATCGAATCTTCCTGTATAAGGCCTAAAAACCACAAGAAGAAGGTTAGAAGATGAATAAAAGCCAATTTGAAGTTTATTCTAATTTGGGGATAGTTGAGGGTGAATACATTAGAAGAAGTAACCACTTTGCTGGATTGAAGTGTGAAATAAAGCAGCGCAAGCAGTATGACGAATACTATATTAATTTTGGAGGCTTTAGTGAGACACAAGAAGTTTCACTTGAACAAATATTAGAATTGGCTAAAACTTTCAAAGTAGTAATATGTGGGGACGTATTAACGGTAGAGTGGAATAATTAAGATGCATAATTATGATAAAATTTATCAAAAATTAAACTCGTTGATTGATGATGTAAAAGAAATTACTGGTGTCCATGAATCCATTATTTCTAGTGACGATCAATATGAAGATCCTGAGATGTGGTGGTCATATCCTTTATTGAGAAGTCTAGAGGAAGCGAAAGAAGAAATGGATAATAACTAAGATGAGTACTTTTAAAGCAATTAAAGAAGATGATCCTGAATTTGAAAGTCCACACGATTCAAAATGGATCATGTCTGCATCTGATGATGGGACTTTAACAATATTGTCATTCCCAAACATACATGATTCATTCTTAGAGGTTGGGGTTTTACCTGAGGAGTTTGGCATTCCAGATTCAGTAGAAGAAGCTACTGGAGTTTATGAAGTAATTTGCAGTTTTACAGAGATGTTAGATGATTTTACTGGAAAAGTGGATGATTGGTATTTTGAAATAAAGTCAATGAAACCGTTATGGCTTGCATATGAAGAGGAATAGATCATGAGTTTAAATAAATTAAGTATACCTAAAGTGTTAAAAGTTGGGTATCAAAAGCGTTCAGAGACATACACTGGAAAACTTGCATATGTTACGCAAATAGATGAGAAGGGCAAGCATCGTTGTGAGAATTCTTGGAATGGCTGGCGTGATAATAAAATAGAGCCAGACGATTTTGACAATGAGCCAACTTCTGGATTTGTTTTAAATAAGAAAGCTGGTGATTATCGTGGCGGATGGAATGGCCGTCAAGCTTGGATGAGAATTTATGATCCAAGAGGATTTGAGTTTGAAATATCTATAAATAACCTTGTTTTCATCTTAGAAGAATGTTCATCTATCAAGGGGAAAGGCCTTGAGGGAGAGTTTGTTTATTCTTGGGATGGTAAAGACTTAGTATTGCTTCCAACATCTTCACAGGAGTATATTGAATCATCAAAGTTTACTGGACTGAAGACTAAAAAGATAACTAAGAAAGAAATGACTGAAGGTTGTCTTTATTTAAACAAAGACAATGATAAAGTTATGTATCTGGGTCGTCATGATTTCATAGATTATTCTTGGAACAGTTATAAGAAAGTTAAAAAACATGTATATAAATATATGGAAGAAGAAAGTGGCAGTTATTGGATTCAACCTGGATTTACTAAGTTAGCAGTTAAACTGACAGAAGATCCAGTTGAATCTTATGCGGATACATATGAAGAATTTATTAAATCTAAGCATTATGACGGGCCATCTAAAGTAACAAAAAAACGTGTGAAGTTTGATCCAAAGAAGGATTACACAGGTGGTTATAGGGATACTTTTGAGGGATTTTATTTCATGGATAGTTATGTATATAAAATCTCAATAAGTCATTTAGGGGAAAGACGAGAAATAGAAGATCATGATAAATATAAAGTTAAGTGCGAAGGACGTGCTAAGATAAGCAATGAGTTTCAGTTAACATATGGCCAAAATAAATCAGAGCATAGTTATAATCATTATAATCGAGAGAAGAACTTTTTGTCTCTGTTTAAAGACTGGGGCGAGTATAAGAAAGAAGAAAAGGAAACTTCCAGTTTTGCATGGAATAAGAGAATAATTATCACAGAGTCTCTGATAGTTGATAAAAAGTTCTTAAAGTCTCTTAAGCTGTTTAAAATATATGCAGGAAACAAGCATGATGCTTTATGCTTCGAAATTTCATAAGATGACTTGAATGATTAATTTAAACAAGTAAATTAAATCTATGAAAAATATAACTTGCATTGGATTGAGTAGTGATTGGCGGACAAACAGATGGAGCATAACTTGTAATTGCGGCAAAGTGTTTGAGCCTCCAACAACTATGTATAGCTGCCAGAATGTTGAATGTACAAAGTGTGGATTACAAGAGATGATTAACTACAATGAGATAGTAGATAAGAGAGAAAGGAAAAATAAATGAGCAATAACGACAGCAGGGTAAAGGATTTAATTAATAAACTTAAAGATAAAAAGAAATCTTTAGGTTCAAAGCCTAAAAAGGCATGGGAAACTAATGCACTGTTTAAGTATTCTGATGGAAAGGTTTTAAACTTAAACACTATTGGAAACAACTATCAAGCTGTAAGTGCATTGGCATACTTGTTAAATGCCTCAAAGAATCATATAGAAGCATGCGAGGCACTTGATGTTAGTCTTGAATTTGAGTGGAATGGTTACACTTTGGCGCAATGGATTTATGATTTTCAAGTCTGTGTTGATAAGATTAAATATGCAGAAGAAGAAAAGAAATTCAAAGTGCTTGAGAAGAAATTGAATTCTCTTGTAAGTGATGAAGCTCGTACTGGAATGGAACTTGACGACATCGAAGGATTACTGAGTTAAGATATCATGCCATGTTTATGTAGGAAATGTTTTTATTGCCAAGAAAATCATGAAGAAGATATAAATATAAGAAATTTAGGACGCAATAAATATTGTTGTTTAAAATGTTATAAATTATTTAAAACACAATTTACAGTAGTTGATTTTAGTTATTTAGTTATATTTACGAAAAAGGAGTTATAAAAATGCTAAAAGTATATTACACTGGATCTAATGTGTATGCGGACAGTGAGTGCGAAGAAGAAGCGATTAAGACAGTTGAAAAATTTCATAAATACTATAAACCTAAAAACATTGACTATGAAGTGTCCTTTGCTTCTGGATTAGTAATAAGCTATTTAAGGGTAGTTGTGCTAAGAGGACTTATAAGTCCAGATGACATACAGTTCTTATATGACGATACTGTTATGATATGTGATAAATATGGCATGTTGGATTGGTGGGCACCGAATTTCGACATTCCTATTAACGACGCGATACTTAATGAATTAGTGTTCAACAAAGACGGCACTATTCGACAGAAACAGGGTTAAAGGAGAAACAATGAAAGATCCACTTGGAGACAAACTTAAGGTATACGAAAGAGCGTTTAATTACAAACCTTCTGGAGACAAGCCAGTAGTAATTAGATTAGATGGTAAGAATTTTAGCAAGTATACTAAGTCTATTAACTGCAAAAAGCCATTTGATGAGAAATTCTTTAATCAAATGAAAGAAGTCACAGAACAATTAGTATTGTATTGTGATGCAGATATTGGATTTCAACAATCGGATGAAATATCTTTAATTTTAACAAAGAAGAATGAGAATCAAGAGTTATTCTTTGGTGGGAAGTTCATGAAGCTTTGCTCGGTGTTGGCAAGTTTGGCTACTTATCACTTCAACAAGCTATCAGATTCTGATGTAATGGCCTTGTTCGATTGTCGTGTGTTTGAAGTTCCAGATAAACAAACAGCTATTGAATGCTTAGAATGGAGAGCAGAGGACTGCAGAAGAAACAGCGTAAGTTGTTTAGCTCAGTCTGTGTTTAGCCACAAGCAGCTCACAGGGAAGAAAGTTTGGGAAATGAAGAAGATGCTTGAAGAGAGCAGCAATGATTGGATTAAGATGCCAGAGTGTTACCGAAATGGAATCTATATAAAACGATCAAAAGTAACTTCTAAATTTACAACGGAAGAGATTGAATCGCTTCCAGAAAAACATCAAGCTAGAACTAATCCTAATCTAGAAGTAGAACGAACTGTAATTGATTACATCACATCTTCTATTTTAGACGCTAAAGACAAAGAATCATTTGTTTGGGGATAGTGCAGCTTGAATTGATATAGTTCACTGTTATATTGAACTATATTAATTCAAAAGGATAGAACAATGAAAGTACTTGAAGCATTAGAAAGATACAAAGGATCTCAGCTTGAAAAACTAGAAGCTTTGAAAGAGCAATATGCAATTAAATTTAATATCTGCGGAGACCTTGTCTCTTTGAAATATGATCAACTTGATTCTCCAAAGACTAATCCTGTCGTTTGCGAGTGTCGCGGATTAGTTTTAGAACTTGATACTTTTAAAGTTGTCGTACAGCAGTTTCATAGATTTTTCAACTATGGCGAAGAGTCTAATGTTTCAGAAGACGACTTATCCAAAATGGTAATTCAAGAGAAGCATGATGGTTCTCTGATGAGTCTTTACTTTCATGATGGAGAATGGAAATGTTGTACTTCTGGCAATCCTACTGCACAATCTCATGTAGGTGAGTTGGAAATTACTTTCGCTGATCTGTTTTGGGAAGCACTCGGAAAGAAGGATATTAATACTATTCTGGAGGAGTATAGAGAATACACATTTACTTTTGAACTTACTGCTCCTCAAAACAAAGTAGTTAGAACATACGGCAAACCAGCACTTGTTCTTTTAGGAGCTCGTTTTCGTCAAAAGGAACTTACACCTGATTATATAGAGGAATTGTCAGAGTTGTTGAATGTCGAACTTCCTACAATGTACAATCTTAATACATTGGACAAGATTCTTGATTCTTGGAAAGTATTGCGACCTGATGAAGAAGGATATGTTGCAGTAGACTACTCGAAGAGAGATGCTTATGGCAACTTCCTTCGTTGCAAGATAAAGAATCCTGCATATGTGGCTTTACATCGATTGAAAGACTCTTCGTGTAATAGCCAAAGAGCCTTGCTTCAAGTCGTTCTTATGGGTGAGGTGGATGAAGTTATTACTTACTTTCCAGAATATACTGACGTAATTAGGTCCTTTGAATCTTCTCTTAAAAACTGGAGAGAGGCCCATAATGAATTAGCTGCTAGATTCATGAGTTCTCATCCGGCAGAGATTGGCATTTTCTGTAAAAACAATTCATACAACAGCTCTGTAATTTTTGCAATAACTCGAAAACAGTGCGTCGATGCAGATGACTATATTCGCCGAGGTGTAAAGAAAAAGGGAATCAAGGGTTTCGCCAAGAAGTTCCTAGTTGAACTTAAAACGTGGGAATAATCAATGAGCATTGTTGAAGATTGGTTAGAGAGAAGAAAGAATCATTGGTTTAGATTAAAAGATTCAGAAGAATTAACTGTCTGTAGTATATTCGGATGTACTTATTGGCGCGATGACAGATGGGAAATAGCTCTAATTATAGACAATGTTTGGATGGAAGTAATAGTTGAGAAGACAGACAATCCAATAAAAGACCTTCAAAGTATAAAGAATAGATTGGATAAAGAACTTGGAGGTCGTTATGAATCTTGGAGGCCTTGGTGGAAAAGCATAAAAGGTTTACCTAAATTAATAACTGCAAAACTTATGTCAAGGAATTTAGAAAAGATAGTTTCTGATAAGAAATGGTTTTTTCTAAATGCTGACCGCATAGTAAAAGGACGTGCTGAATATATTCCAAAAGAAGGAGTATTCATTGTAGTTGAAGGAGAGAAGCATAACTTAAGTGAATTAAAGAGTTATGAGTTCTTATGGTTTGACAATATTCCAAAGTGTGTTAATATAGACAAACACGATTGGAGCGATATTCCATTTTAACAGGAGAAAATATGATTAATATAAACAACAAGAAATATAACTTTTCAGGAAATGTTACAATAACTAACAATAGAGTTTTTTGTAATGGGAAAGAAGTTACAAATCTTAAAGATATAGAAGAAAAAGAGATTAATATTGTTATTGAATCTGGGATTGAAAAGCTTGAAGTTGATGGTTGTAATGCAATTACAGTGAACGGTAATTGTGGACGAATAAAAACCTTGAGTGGAGATGTGGATTGCTCTGGAGATATTCAAGGATCAGTATCAACTATGAGCGGTGATGTTGAATGTACTGGATCAATTCATGGATCAGTGCAAACTATGAGTGGCGATATTAAGAGAGGATAGTATGAATAATAAACTTCCAGAAGTAGGAGAGATTTGTTTCTTCCATGATGAACCCATTGAAGAAGTGCTGAGATATCCTGACAATTCTCATACGCAGATAGGTGAATTCTTTGTTGTGGAGGATGGAGTGTTTGTTACACGTGATAATTATGGATTTAAGTATTGTACTTCCTTAGGAGTTACTCACAAGTGAAAGTTGAAGTAAAACTAACAGATTCTGATATCGCTATGATCATTGCAGGATTAATGAGGAATAGAGACTTCTATGAGAATATAGAGGAAGATTTATCTGTTTCTAAAGAGTTTCCTACTGTAAGAAGAATAAATAAGAGGCAAATAAAGCAGGCCACTAATATTATTGAATATCTTGACGATGAATTGCAAAAGAAGAATAAGGAAAGGATGAACAATGAGTAAAGACACTGCCAAAGCATTCTTGACAGGATGTATGAATGAAATTCTTACTCCAGAGCAGATACAACAGTTAGGAGTAAGCACTTGCCCAACTTGCCAAAAGCCTTATACTGGATTTGTAGACGATGGAAGTATTAAGGAATATAGAATAAGTGGCATGTGTCAATCTTGTCAGGATAGTGTATTTGGCAAGCCAGATCTTCCTAATGGCCTTCCTACTGGCAAATGTCCCAATTGTGGGAACATGTGCTATAATGATGAGTTTACATGTTCTAAAAGCTGTGAGACATCTTATATGAGGTATATAAACAAACGATGAAGAGATTACATGTAATTTGCGGAATGTGCGGAAGCGATGAGGATCTTTCATTTAAGATAGATCAAAAGGGGAATTGTGATAATGAAGGTGTAGAATATCCTGCAGTTTATATATCTTGTGGCAATTGCTCATCTCTAACGGGATTGGATGAAATAATAAAGGATAAAAGTAATGACTAAATTTAATCAGAAGTTTATAAGAAGTGTTCCTAACTGTGGGAAATGTGAGATTGACACGAAAGAACTTAGCAAAGTTTGGAGTAAGGGATTCTCCATTTATGAATGGAATGGAGAGAAGGGAGAAGAATTCAGATTGATCAGAAAGGGTAAGAAGGCAGTTCTTCTAAAAATGACCATATCAAATTCTGACGCTAAAGAGTTGATAAAGATTAACAACTTGAAAAGAATACAAGATAGTTTATTTTCAAGTGCCGCTGTGTGGCTATAATGCATTTTCATTTTTTTACCACTTACAAAATAAATGAAAATGGAGATAAATGAAAATGTGGCAACCATTCAATGATTGGACAAGTGCAGTAATAGCTATTATTACTAATAAAGTTAATTGGACTTGGGCTTCAAATTCAAGATGTAAGTATATTACTGTCAAAATAGACATGAGATATGGCGGAGCTTACATAACAGATTGCGATGGCAACGAATTATCTGTGGAAGATTTATCCAAGCAGTTCAAAGGTGGAAAGTATATAAATGTAGATGTACCTACTCTTGAAGATTTGGGCGTAGACTGTTCTAATTTAAAAACTTAAGGGATAGAATGAAAAATCCGTTTCATAAGCATCATTGGGATGCAGTCGGCATGAGCTTAGATATAAAATCTGTCATATATGAGTGTAGAACGTGTGGTAAAGTAGAAAAAGGGGGCATGGGAAGAGGTTTATTTGATGTTGTTACAGTTGATGGAGATTTTAAAGGAATAGTATTTGGCGTTAAGCATAAGCTGATAAAAACAATACAGCAATATGAAGTGACAAGCAAGTATGGCGTCAACGATGAAGCTAGGTGCGTGGAGATAAGCCCTTCTGATAGAAGGGGAAGTTGCTTTATGGGCGAGATAAAAGAGTTTGAACAAGTTTATTTAGAGAAATACGGCGAAGAATATGCATCAGATGATTCTTAAGATAAGTAAGGATAATTACGAAAAGGCTCGTGAAAATACTTTTCTAAACGAGAATATGAAGATAAGAGAAGAATTTAAAGGTTGCTTATTTGTCTATGATGATGAGTTTGAAAGATATGTAAACAGTCTGGATAAGATGGACGAATTGGATCAATGGCTATATACAAGATGGCATCATAATAAAGATGAGTAAAATAACAGCAGAGTATTTCAAAGAAGCAACAGGTGATTATGCAAGAGATGATGATTTGGAAAGAAGTAATTGTCTTAGAGCGGGAGAATCTGGGCATATATCATGTGGTTGGAATTGGAAGTACAATTTACCTTGCTTTATGAGAAGGATTGAAGAAGAAGATAAGATTGAATATACATTAAGAATATATACAAAGGAAGAGATATGAAACCGAAAGACGCTAAAGTAGTTACACCTAAATCATTTTTCAACATCACTTTTGGATGTTCAAACAGAGCTTTCTACCAAGTCAAGAATGAACTATGGGAAATTGCGGAAAAGGTTGATATAGAACTGCAAGATGGCTACATTTGCGAAAAGTGTGACTATGAAGGAGATCTTGAAGAGATAATTATTTACAATCAAGAAAGAGCTCATGAGTTTATTGATGCAGTTTTAAAATTTTACGAAGTTGAATCATACAATAAAGAAGAAGGATTAAACTTAGTGCTCTCAATATTCTAAAGGGAATAGCATATTTTCATGAAGAAAGATTACAATGTTTGCAGTGTATGTAAGTTGACGTTTAAGTCTTTATTCCGTGATTATGAAATAAAAGGCAGGTGGAATTGCCTTTCATGCCTACAAAAGATTATGAGATACCAAGATCAGGGATACTTAAGAGTGTATGATAAAGAAAGATTATGAAAAATATAAACAAATTCATCAGTGTCGCTAAGGCGGCTAAGAAAGCCTCTGAATCGTTTAGACGCTTAGAAGTAAGTGCGAGGGATTTTGCAGATGCTCTTAAAAGATTTAGTTTTGGCCGTAACAAGGATGTAGAAGATGGATGGCTGGAAATATCAGACAAGGAAGAATTATGATCAAGATTATTGTCTTATTTATATTAAGCTTATCATGCTTGGCTCAAGAAAAGCTAATTAAGCCTTATCATATAGTAAATTTTAAAGGAAGAGAGATTAAATTTACAGAAAAAGAAGTTAATGACAGTATAAAGGAATTAACTGATGATGTGAGTAATATGGGCCATTTAAGTTATAAAGAGAGAAGGAAGGCAGTAAACAGTCTGATAGCAAAGGTAGATGATTCTCTGTTAAATTTCAAACCTATTCATCTTTACAACGATGTAGAAAAATTAACTTTAAAACAAAAAAAGATATTCTTAATTTTTGACATTATGGTTAGCTTCTATAAGAGGGAAGTAAAGACTAACCATATGGAATGGAAGCTTAATTGCATCAAGGTCTTAAGGCGTATAGTGAATGCAATTATGTTGGAAGATGCTAGAGTTGTGGCGGGGACAAGAGAAAAAGAAGAAGTAGACAAGATATTAAGCAAGTTCTTTAAAGAATTTCAAAAAGAAGTTCTAACGGAAGTAGTGTTAGAAGGAAGGTGAATGAATGGTTGAAATAAGCCTGAATGGCAAAGTGATAAATGCATTTATATCCAAGGTGCTTTCATAATGTACGATGAAAAATCACTTATAGATGCAGTAAAATATTTAAGCTTTCATCTGTCCAACGCAAATGAGAATGTGAATGAAAACATCTTGAGGGCTTGTGTATTTATTGCAGATAGATATCACGTTAGAATGCATGGGAGGACAATAACTTCAAAAGATATTGACAATAAATTCCTAATGCCAAACTCATCAACATATGTACTGGAAGAAGAGATTAATTTATTGGAGTTTTCTATTTCTGATGGTGAAGTAAATGATGACTGTTTTTCAAGAACAGACATTGAAGCTTTCTCTTATGCTCTTTCATTAGTAGGGGAGCATAAAGACTTGCGACTAGATTTGTTAGGCATAGATAGTTACTATAACAATGGAAGGCTAAAGGTAGAAATAGATGCAGAAGAATTATTTCAGACAAAAAGACAAGAGTATCACTATATAACTGAGGAACTTTTAGAGCTAAATAAAGAAGAATACATTCGTTCCAGAGAGTTTTATACTATCTTTGCCATCCCTGTTAGAGAGGAAGGAGGTTTATTTGTATCACAGAAGAAGGAATTAAAGAAATGAGTGAATCAGAAGCAATAAGAAAAGAGTTAAAATCTTTAGGTTACAGTAGTAGAAAAGTATCCGTAAGAACAATGACTGGAGCTAATTGTTTTGGAACCTATATTACTGTAAAAGATAAAACAGTAGATGTGAAGAAAATTAAAGAAATTGCTGATAAATACACTACTACAGAATATAATGAAGTGGGAGATCCTTATATAGGTTGTGGGTCTTTGCATTTAGTAATGGATGAAAGGGGGATGGCTTTGTGAGTGAGTTAAATATCATACTAAAAGCTAAGAACTCTAACGGTGAGCATTCTTTAATCTTTATGAGGCAAGATGATTGGGGTGAGGAGTATTTCCCGACATTAGTTGGAGAATATAAAGGGGATGCTATACAGATTGATTTTGACCCTCTAAGTCTAGCTGACCTAGAAGAATTAATTTTATCACTTGAGTTATTAAAAGAAGAAAAGGCGGTGAAAGGTGAGTAAGATAGATGTGAGTGTGAGCGAAAATATCCTTAGTGATATAAACAAAAGGGGCGAAATGTTCGGTGCCATGATATATACTAAAAGTGGCCTTATGCAATTCATCGCTTATGACAATGAAGGTTGTGTGAATTTCGTATCTAAGGAGGTTGACAATGTGTCATTGTTCAACAGAGATGGGGATAGTAACTGCGGCAGAAACTTAGGAAGCTTTAAAATAAACAACTAGAGATTGCAATACTTATTTAAAGTAATATAGTATACTCAAATAAGAGGAATTGTTATGAGTCTACATCCACTTGAAGTAGGTACTAAAATATACGCAGTTGATAATCACAATAAGATTATTTCATTTGAAGTGTCAGAAGTAAAAGAGCTGAAAACCACAGAAGAAAGAATGGCTTTGTTGGAAGATGACGTTAAGATGTATAAGTATGATACTGTCTGCAATTCTAAATAAGAACACTTTCAATATGAATGGGAGAATTCTTATAAAAAGTTATATGGATACTCAAATGAGACATGCCTGATGACTCCAAGAAAACAATTATTCTTAACTCCAATGGGAGCTAGGGAAGTGGCCATAGAGAATGCTAAAGAAAAAATAGAAGTTGCTCAGAACGATCTAAAATCAGCTCAAAAAGAATTAAAAGAGTTAACTGGCTAAATGATAGAAATCAGATATAACGGAAGACCAAGAAACAAAGTTGAAAGAACTATGAGCAATATAATAAAACAGCCTCTGGAAGATCGAGAACTTTGCACCTTCAGTGGCTGTTTATTCGTATATGATGAAGAGTTCGAGAACTATTTCAATGGATTGTATTCTAGCTTGGAAGAATGGCTAAGAATAAGATGATCAGCAAAGAAATAGAAAGAGAATAGAATTATATGAATAATGTAACAGAATACTTAAATAAAGCTAAAGCTAAAGAATTAGAATATGATCCTTCCAATGAAACGGAATGTATAGAGGCTATAATTCTACATGATTGTAGGATAACTCATATGAAAAATCCTAGTGAGAAAGTAAAATTAACTGCGGTTCAAAATGATGGGTATAATATATCTAAAATTGATAATCCCAGTAAAGAACTTAAATTGGAAGCCGTCAAGCAAAATGGGTATTCAATAGTAGTTATAATAGATCCATGTGAAGAGGTTATGATTGAAGCTGTAAGGCAAGCTCCATGCTGTATTGAAATTATAAGAAATCCCAGCGAGAATGTTCAACTGGAATCAATAAAATTGGACAGTTCTTCTTTTTTCCTTATAAGAAATCCTACAGAGAAGGTTATAACGGAAGCAGTGGCTATGGACAGGAAGAATATTCAATTTGTAGATATAGAAGGACTCACTAAAGAAACAAAAGAAATATTGATGTACTTGGTATGATATCTCATAAAGTGATAGCAAATAAAGATCATGATAAAACTGCATCTAATATTGATCTGTTACGTCGTATTGGAGGACATGGGAGGAAGAAAGAGTTTAAAGGCTGTTTATTTGTATTCGATAATTCATTTAAGCAATATTTTGACAGTGAAAGTTGTTATCATATGCCAGATGGGAATACAAGAAAACTAGTATATAAGAGAAGAAGAGATGGCTATAGATTAGAAGTTTGGTTAATTAAGATGTCGTACTATGATTATGTATAAAACAATAAAGCAAGAAGATCACATTAAAGTATTCAATAACATATACCCAAGTTCAAACATGGAAGAGTTCAAAGGATGCTTATTTATATATGATGATGAGTTAAGCATAGCTTGCAAAAGAATGCTAGGAGAAAAACTAACCAACAATGGAGATTTTCCTCTAGAACTTTGGATGGATATAAGTTCGGTAGGAGTATGAAGAATAAAGTAATAGATAAAAAAATACCTGCAAGAGATCATTATAAAACATTAGATAGTATATATCCAGTATTGCCTAAACAGGAATTTAAAGGATGTCTGTTTATACATGATAGTAGCTTTGAAAGATGCTTTCCAGAATTATTAAATAATAAATTAAGTTTTAGGTCTGGAATGAACCTAAAATTATACCTTAGTTGTATGGGAAGATATGAAAAATAAAGCAATAGATAAGACAATAAAAAAGGAAGACTACCAGAAAGTCAGGAATATGTTAAATCTTATTTACAATGAAGATTTCCAAGGATGTCTATTTATTTATGATGACAATTTCAGAGAAGATTTTAAGGTTTATAAAAAGAATAAATTTAGCTTGGAAGATTGGCTGAAAGTTATCCTAGCATAATAAAAATAAAAACCTAAGTTTTATATATGAAAAAGTAAAAATAAATCTAAAAAAAATAAAAAGATTTAATTCTTAAATAAATCTAAAAAAACATAAGTTAAGGCTATAAGTAAAAACCTAAGAAAAAAATATGAGTTAAGGCTATAAGAACAAATAAATAAGAATATATATAAAAAGTATTATAAATAAGAATATATATAAAAGAACATATATATAATAACAACATATATAACTATAGATATACATATACCTATATATACTACCAAGAGTATATAGATAGGTATAGTAGTAATAGAACAACTCTTTTAATATCTTTGATATTGCTCTTCTTAAAACTAATTTAAGACATTATGCCAATTAAGCTCCTTAGAGAGCGATTGGGGGCATTTGCCACCACCATAACGTTTAAATCAATTGAATCGCTCTAATAGGCCTTAAAATGGCCCACAGAGTATCATTTTAAGATTCCTATTGATGAATTATACCATAATAGTGTAGATAGCGTGAAATGTTTGGTATAACTTAAATCTAACCTCAAATGATACTCAGTGTAGATAGCGTGAAATGTTTTTAAAAGTGTTGATTTCCATAATATAAGACACGAAAGTGGTATAAAAGGCCCAAAAAAGGCCCAAAAAACACAAAAAAACACAAAAAAACACAAAAAAGTTAGACAAATGTCCCAGAATTTCTAAGATCTGTCAGATTTGAAAAAGGGCTTGTCGTAAAAAAAGTAATATTTAACAACCCTTCAAGCACCTATTAAGCATAAAACAACCTATCAACAACGCTTCAAGCGTCTATTAGGTATATTTATGTATATTATTCTGTCCAATATTGTGGTTTAATGATCAGTGGAATATACATTAAGATAATTTTGTCTTCTTCTATATGGTTAAAAGAGCATTTTTGAGCACGAAAACTTAGAAATCATTTTTTAAAAGATCTATGAGAAAGGGTTTAAAAGACCCGTTAATCTTATTTTATCAGATATATCTGCCAGAATATAAGGCACGAAAGTTATTTGAGTCTTCTTCTATATGGTAAAATAAGACTCATTGAGCACAAAAAGTGTTATTATTGGTATATAGGGAGACAAAAGTTAAGACACGAAAGTTATTTTTCATATAGCGGTGTTATTGTTGTTACTCTTATATATAGTAAAACGACACTTCTGAGCACGAAAAATGGTTTTAACCCTATATAGGGAAAGACAAACTATTCTTGGTAATGTAAAAAAGAATAGTTAAGACACGAAAGTTTATATTCATGGCTTGACAAGATTGATTTGAGCGGTATATTAAAGACATCTGTCAGACGGGTCTGGCAGATAGTTAAGACACGAAAGTTTGTTTGTTACTCTATATATAGTGAAATGGCATATTTGAGCACGAAAAACTTAATATATTTTTACTATTATCTCTTCATGTTATTTTAAATAATAGAGTTGTTAATTTTCAAACAGTGATTATAGTATGATTTCAATTAAGGATTTGGCATGAAAGATCTGACAGAACATTTAAAGGAAATTAAAGTTAAGAGTGTAGGTTTTGATATTTATAATGAGGAAGCATGTTTAAAGGCTCTTGGTATAAGTGCTAATGTTCTGAAGTATATGGATAATCCAAGTTTAGACATTCAGTATGCAGCTGTTGATAAATGGGGTGTTTCTGTAATCAAACGCATAAAGAATCCTAGTGAGGAGATTCAATTGGCAGTTGTTAATTCTAATGGAAGAATGATTCAGTATATAGATAACCCAACAAATGATGTTGTTATATCTTCGATTAAGCAGGATATGAATTCTATTAAGTTTATAGATTTAGAAAGATTAAGTAAAGAGACAAAAGAGGTATTGATGTTTTTACTATGAGTGATTTGATTGAGATAGCTAATGCGGATAGTGTAATAAATGCATCTATATTGCATAAGATTCATTTATATTTATATGAGAGTTGTACGCAAAGACCTGGACGGCCTATTACTCCTTCCATGTTTAAAGAGATTTTAAAAGAAGATCATGTTTTACATTTAGAGTATATAAGAATACTGAGGGATGAGGGAGTGATAGAGTTTAAGATTTCAGAGGATAGAGTTAACATTAGCATTTATCCTAGTTTGTTTATTTTAAAGTTTTTAAAGGTTTCACAGTTATGACATTTGGATTAAAGAGAGGGGAGTTTAAAATCATATCATCAGGCAGAGGTGTTTCAACAATGGAGGAACGTTGGAGAGAGGGATATTTAAAGTTTCTACTAAAGGATAAAGGCTGGCTTGTAGTACACGATAAAGTAGAGATCATTTAGTTGTTCCTTTTTTCTTACTAGTTTTAATATAGGGCTTGTTTTGATTATTGCAACCTATAAATTAAAAAATATCTTTTTTCAAAAAAAGTTATTTAGTGGTCTTGACTTATTAGTTAGTGGTATTAGATTGAGGGCGTTGAAGAAATAATCTAACAGTAAATAGTTACTGAAATTAAAAACAAGAAGTGGAGTACGAGTATATGTCAGAAGAAGTGATGGAAGCAATTGAAGCTACTGAGGAATTAATTATAACTAATGATGAGTTTGAAGATTTTGATTTTGAAGATTTTGATTTTGAAGAAGAAGATGAATCGGTAGAAGAATTCACAGCGGAAGAAAATGTTAATCTTGCAGAAGTTGTTGATACTTCTATTAATGATGCTTTTGACAAAGCTGAATCTAAAGTTACAGTAGATACAGTAGAAGATGACAAAGCTGAAGATGATACATCTCCAACGATTAAGGCTTCTGTCAGTCCTAGAGTTGATAAGAAATCTCCAAAGGGGAAAACTAAAGCCAAGGTTTCTAAGAAGGCAAAAGTTGATTATGCCCACCCACAATTTACAAAGCGTAAAGCTAGTGAGTCTTTTCTAAAGGATGAAGATGTTATTAACATTACAGCTGAGTTCAAGCTTGACGATGTTGTAATTACATTAGTTGTTAAGAAGTCTAAGACTGTAAAAGCTTTTATTTGTGATGAGACTTCTTATTTAAATGCTTGTGATGTTAATGATGATGTAACAACAATAACACTTGAAGCTGAGTCAAAGTTTGATGAGCGTGCTGCACTTGACATCATTCGCAAGGCTAATATCAAATATGATCTTGGAGTTAAGACAGTCAGTCCTAAAGGCGACAACATTAACACGAGAACACTTGGTCTCAAAGTTACAAGAGCTTTAAATGAAGTATTGAAAGTAAAAGTAGAAACAGTTTAAGTTTTCCTTGCGGCTCTGATATAGTTTAAAAATGCTCTTTTTGAAGAGCATTCTATATTAGAGCTTTTTTATTTTAATCAAGTGGATATTGTTTATGAGGTTGAAATTAACTAAAAGTCAAAAACATGATGTGATTCTTATTACGATATTTTTTGCATTAATGATGATGTTTTTAATTTGGTTATCTGCAGTTTAAGCAAAGTGAGAGCTATGAGTTTAAAGAATACTATAAAGAAAGAATTCCAAAAGATGAAAGATCGCAATTGGGATAAGATATTTTGGTGTATAGATTTTCATGATACAATAATGCCGGGTAGTTATACCAAAGATGATGGCAAGAATGATTTTTATCCTAAAGCGATTAGGATACTGAAGGAGCTGACAGATAGAGCTGACTGTACTTTAATTCTATGGACTTCATCATATGAGGATTATTTAGAAAAGCATATTGAGAGAATGAGAGAGCTTGGAGTTAAGTTTGATCATTTCAATTGCAACCCAGATTGTCCTTCTGATGAATTGTGTAATTTTTCTGGCAAGTTTTATTTTAATGTATTGTTAGATGACAAGTCAGGTTTTGACGGAAATACGGATTGGAAGATAGTAGAAGAAGTATTAGAGGAAATGTAAGTGGGAAATTTAACACCAATTTTAATAAGTAATGATGCTTTGCATTTATTTGGCGAAGATGATGGAGATTTGTCTAAGAAGATTTACAATACTATTTGTGCTGACAGTAGATATCCACAAGATGTAAGTCATAAGGGATATTGTAATTATGTTACTATTCATCCTTCTATGCATTCTAGTTCTGACAGATTGTTTATGGTATCTGGTGGAAGAATGACAGAGTTAGGTTCTTGGACTGCAGACTTTCATAAGCTTTGCGATTCTCATCCTGAGTTAATGAAGCAGATGTTAAAAGTTGCTAAGAATAAAATAAAAGAGTGTGAGAAAGAATTGAAAGATTCTTTAAAGAATTAATTTCTTTTAATATGGCTTGTAATATTTATTTGCGGTACTAAGTTATAGTATCTTAAATAAAGGACATAGTATGAAAAGAAGTACAAAGACAATCGGCACAGACAAATTAGAAGTATTGGCATTAACTGCATTGTATAAGACAATACGCAAGGAAGATGCTTCTGAAGTATCAAGTAAGATTCCATCAGGCGAAAATAAGATAGACTTATTAGTTCGTATTAGTGGCACTCTTAATAAGGGAAAAGATTTTGATCAGCGAGTAGTAGCTAAAGCGCAACCTTGGGATTTAATTTCTGTATTAATGTCTAAGTTAAATGGAGTGACATTAGAGAGTGTTATCAAAGAGTCTCTGACAGTTGATCCAGATAAAGTGACAGAGATTAAGGAAGAAGCTAAAGAGGCTATGAGCAAACTTAAAGCTCCTACTCTTACTAGAATGAATGGAAGAGTTTCGCCGTTTTTAGAAATTCAAGTACTTTAATAAACATTAAGACAGGCTTTGAAAAGAGTCTGTCTTTTTTTGTTTGTATGGTTTGCATTAATTCTAATGACGGCTATATTAGAATATCTTAAAACAAAGGACATTAACATGACAGAAGAAAATAAAATTGACTTCATCAAAGATAATCTGAATAGGCTATCAGGTGCTGAAATTGATGAAGTTGTTAAACTCCTTGACAAGGCCTGTGTTCCACGTAAAGCATTTAGAGTTGATGTTAAAATAGACACTGATGATGACTTTGTGATTGTTGATGAAGAGAATGGCGATGAATATCTGTATCTTGAAACTGTTGCATATCTCGATACAGAAGATGAGTGTTTCGATTGGCTTAAGGATTTTGCAGATACAATCGAATATAGATATGAACAAAAGAAAGCACTTGTTGAGTGGGTTCAAGGAGAAATTCTTAAAATGGTTAAGAATAGAGATTGTGAATTGTGTCTCAGTGGCAATCAAGAAATTGAAATTTCAATTTCAAAGACCTTGCATTAATTCTAATGACGGCTATATTAGAATATCTTAAAACAAAGGACATTAACATGACAGAAGAAATCAAAAGCAGTATTACAAAACACGATAGTTTCATTGAGAGTCATCCAAGATATGAATTCATTCCTTTAACTAGAGAAGATTTTAACATTGGAGAATGGATTGAGGGAAATGCTGAGTATGATTCTAAGTGGTCATCTCTAAACGACCCTTCTGCAATGAAGACACTCACTTTAAATTTACCCTTTTCAAAAGATGAAATTGATGAGTCGTTCTTATCTTTCAATGTTATTTATCTAAGTCGCGCAAAGAAAAGAAGCTGGAAAGGGGTTCCAAAGTTACAATCAAAGCGTCAAAAACTTAAAGATGAGTTGTTTGAAGAGTTGAGAGAAGATCTCAAAGAGAATGGCGAAAAGTACATTGATGAAAGGATTGCTGAAGTAAATGCAAGTATTCAGAAAGTAATTGACAGATTGAATGAAGAGTATAGAGTATACAACAGTGAGATGATGTTGAATGCCTTTGAACGTATCGACACTGATTGGATCAAAGAAGAAATTTATGATTACAGTGAAGAGTTGGAAGAAGAAAAACTTCTAAAGTATGAGATTTCAAAGCTTACGAAGAAGTTGAATTCTAAGAAAGTTGCACGTTACAGAAAGGTAAATGATCATCTTGCAGACTTTCTTGAGAACGACAAGGATGCTTTAGATTCAATTGATGAAGAGTTACGTTCAGACATCTGTCAGAAGTTAAGACTCGAAAGTCCTAAAATGCCAATAACTAGAAGATATTGAAAAGGGTAATAAATGAATTCAGTTGAAATGAGAAAAAGCATCGGCACTGTTTGCGAAGTAACTATCACCAAGGATAAAACTTTATGGATGAGATTGTTCAGAATTCCAAGTTCAATTACTTATGCTCTCAGAAATAGCAAATGGTATAATGAGACATATGACAGAAGTGCAAGAATTTCAGAAGTTGAGAGAATTGAAATGGAGATATCATTAGAGGAATATGCAGAAAGGCATTACAGAAAGATAAGGCACGAAAGTGAATAAGTCACCTATTATATTTACAATACGTCCAATATACAAAAGAAGTAGATGGTTGTATAACACTGGCAACAGGATTCATATTGTAAACTATAGAAATAAAACTGTATGTGGTCTTGACTTAGGTGAAATTGACAAAAGTAATTTAAAGAGTAGCACCAAAGAGATAGGCATTGTTTGCAAGAGATGTAATCACCGAAAGTATGATTACATAAAGAAAGAGCAATTCGTCTATGCGGAGAAAGTTTAAAATGAGTGTTTGGAAGTTAGCTAATCCTCATACTAACATTTACTGCAGATCGTTTAAGACTTCTAAGAAAGTGTTTGAAAGGATCTCTAACTCTAATACTTTTACAATTGAAGATGAGTTTGATAAAAGCATTAGAGTTGTCTGCAACAACACGAGAAGGAAGTTGGCGGAGTATTGCACTGAGTTTGGGTATCGAAAGTTTAAGTATATAAAATCAGAGCAAAGGATCATCAATGGTCTTGAAGTTTAGTTTTCCTGTGTTACTATAAGATAAGACACGAAAGTTAAACAACGTAAAGGATAGACAATGGAATTCACTAATGAATCCTATTCAGAATTAAGACAATCAATCAGCGAAGAAATAGAGAAGTTTGCCAGTACTAACAATTACGATATCGATATTTATGATGTTGATAATTTAATATCCGACATATCAATTGAGATTGTAAAGAAAGATCTTACAGATGAAGAATCAATTTCCAAATTAATAAACATTGAAGTATCTAAGATTTGTTGTCGCGATTGGAAGAAGCAGGGTGAGATTAATGAATTTATATTTAACGTAGTTCATCCTTCGTCTGAGGCAGAAAACACTTTAAATGTTTGTCAAGAGTTTTCAAAGAATTTAACACCTACAGAGAAGATATGGTTGGCCGCAAAGATTGATAGGCAAACAAGCAAAGACATTAAGAAGTTTTTGGGCATTTCGTTATACCATAGGAAGCAGGTAAAGCGAAAGTATATAAGTTATTTAAACAACGAACATTCGTTTAAGTTATTATAAGGCACGAAAGTTAAACAATGAATTACACACTTAAAAAGCCATGCGGCAATTGTCCATTTAGAACAGACATAAAAACATTCATACATCCTGAGAGGGCTGAAGAGATATGTGACGCTCTTGAGAGAGGTAGAGATTTCACTTGTCACAAAACAACTGGGTCTGATGAGGAAGGGGAAACAACTGTAGAGTCTAATTCTCAAATGTGTGCAGGAGCCATGATAATGCTTGAGCACATGGAAGCCCCGACTCAAATGATGAGAATAAGTGAAAGGCTTGGAATGTATGACAGAAGAAAGCTTGACATGGAATCTCCTGTTTATGAAAACACTGAGGATATGATTAACAGACACTACGAGGAACATTAATTAAAGAAAGACCTTGAAGTTTAACTTTCCTGTGTTACTATAAGATAAGACACGAAAGTTAAACAAAGGATGAATAAAATGGCAGACTTCAATAAAAAGATTTCAGTACCACTGAAGGACTTGCATGGATTAACTAAGTTTATAGTTGACACTTCTGACAGAGAGTACATCTCTCTTGATGAATTCAAAGGCGATGCGTTTGAGCTTAGAAAAGTGGTCAGCATAATGTCATGCACAACTACTTACTTGCATGAAGATATTCAAGTCAATGCAATTGGTAATATTTAATGTGAGCAGATCAAGAATGTCATGGAGATGATTGTTGGTTAAGCCATTGTGAAATTCACAAAGAAAATTATTCTTATGAATTCCCATAGTGGAAGACCTTGAAGTTTAACTTTCCTGTGTTACTATAAGATAAGACACGAAAGTTAAACAAAAGGACACAGCTATGAGTGAAGTTGAAGTGGAAAAGTATTATAAGATTTTTAAGGTGGATAACAATGTTGTGACACCACTGTCGGGATTTTTAAGTAATAAGTTTTATGAATATGAATCTCTGTCAGATGCCGAAGAGGGAATTGCAGAGTTTTTAGAAAACTATAATACTGCAAACAACATTTATACAATTGCTACACTATACAGGAAGAAATAATATGAATTACGCTTTTTCAATGAAGACTTTGGAATTAATAACTGGGGAAGAGACTACTTACAATTCTGGGGATATCTGGAAGACAAAAGGGCAAGCAAATATTCAAATACTTTGGATGCGTAAAGATTCTGAATATCCTGTTTACAGTACTGAAGGTAAATTCTTTAAACTTGATGATCTTGCAGAATTGGTAAGCAGAGAGCTTAATACTCATAAATCGGGTATTTGTGGAATTGCAGAATAATAATTTAGAAAGGAAAACATTATGTACGGAATATGTTCAACATGTGAAAAAGCATTCCAAGATCAGGACGACTTTGTAACACACAGTTGTGTTAAGGAATCTATGGCGTCGAGTAACAAGGAAAGATTGGAAAGATTGGTAAAGTCAGGAGGATGCAGTCAGGAATACTACGAAAAGCAAATGGCGAAGAATTTATAAAGTAGGGCTTGTAATAATCTAAAGTGCAACTATATTGATTTTAGTAAGAAGCATTGAGCAAGCTTACAGAAATTAGAAAGGACACAACATGAACAGCATCGACATTGATAAAGTAATGGAAAGATTTGATTTTCATAAAGTACAGAAGCATATGAAAGATAATAATCTTACTTGGTGGGACAGTCCAGAAGCTCCTACTATTGATAATTTAAGAAGTACAGCTTATCAGTGTTTGTCTACAGTAGTAAGAGAAGAAAGTTTAAACTGTAGTACTGGCGGTTTCTTAGCTCTTTATTTAACTTATCCTTCAGGCTCTAAAGAGTTGAGTTTAATTTTTCAACTTGAAAAGTCTTACACGACAAAGTCTAGTCGTTAATACAACAATACAACATTGAAATTTAACTTTCGTGTGTTACTATAAGATAAGACACGAAAGTTAAATTAATTATTAGGAAGTCAAAAAGAATGGCAGTTTTACTAGGTTCAATACTTTTATTATCTTTATTATTGGCAGTTTACTTGTATTACAAGAGTGAAGACCACAAGGATGAAGATGGCATTGCAGGGAATACGACAACAATAGAAAGTTTCAACCATCATACTTATATTTTTGTTGAAAGTGGAAACAATTTTGCAATAACGCATGATCCTGACTGTACAGAATGTATAGACGGTGAATTAATTAAAAAATACAACGAGTTAAAAAATGAATCCAAATGAGAAAGATTATGTATTAAAGAACCTTAAATTGTTAAGTGAATCCCTCGAAAGAGAACAACAGCTTCAAGGTGAGTTATGGCTCGAACGTCAACTAATGCTATTCAATGAAGAATTGAAAAGAGATAAGTAAAAATTATGGAAGATGAAGAGAATAAATGGATTGCAGTTCTTATAGTTTCAACCATAGTAATTATAATTTCAATGTTAATCTCTAATTACTACAGTCCAGAGAATATAACGAGAAGAGAGATTGACCCTCTGGTTGCTAGGGAAATGATAAATAACAATGTAGGAACTTTTGATCTTGCTGAAAAAGATGGTTGGGGGAATAACTACAATTTCTCTTATACGGAAGATAAGACACGAAAGTTGTATGTTGTAACATCTTCTGGAGCTGATAAGGAATTCTTTACTAAAGACGACATAACGGCAGAACGAACAGATTATAATAAGTCTCGAATCATTGGAAAATTTATAGCTGATAAGATGTCAGAAGCTACTGGCGGCGTCAAAGATTCTTTATCTGAAAGATTTAATAAGCCTAAAGATCCTGAGCATGAAGGGATTTCCAAGAAGATAGGCAAGAAGATAGGCCAAACTTTTAAGAATTTCAAGAAAGGAATTAAAGAAGGCGCAAAGGAAGAATGAGTATTGTAGAAAAAATTAAATCTAATAACGATTTAGTTGAAAAGACTGAAGTCAGAATAGGTACAGAGAGAGATATCAACACGGGCATTGAAAAAGCTATTGATGATATTGAATACTATGCGGGCTGGGCTTATGGAGATTTAGGAGGCAAAGAAGCTTATATAGATACTTTGTCTAATGCAATAATTTTATTACATAATAAAATAAAAGAAGCAAAAGAAAAATAAAGGTCTTGAAGTTTAGTTTTCCTGTGTTACTATAAGATAAGACACGAAAGTTAAACAAAGGATAGACAATGAAAATCTCAGAGTTGGTAAATCAACTAAACAAAATGAAGTCTGAGCATGGCGATATTGAAGTCACTCAGATAGGCACGTTAAAGACTCCAAGCAAAGAACCTTTCGCAGACGCATTTGAATCCACTGTTGAAACATTGATATATAAGGATGATGAATTTGCAGGAGAGGAAAGCCATAAGAGAATTCTTGCAGTTTGGCAAATGTAATGAAATACATTCAAGATTAATTTAAAACAGGGCTTGCAAAAGTCCTAATCACATCTATATTGTTATATCTTAAATAACAAACAAAGGACAAACATGACAAATCAAATACAAAACATCATCAGTACAGTAACTCAAAACATTAACTGTGAAGATCATCAAGTAAGAGACATTATTGACATCTTCAAAGAACAAGAGCGGCTGAATGATTTTCCAGTTAACTTAGTATTTTGGACTAAGGCATTTTATTTAATAATAACTAAAATGGAAGAAAAAGGATATAACAAATCATTTATGGATGAAGTTGTAAAGCTTGTGGAAAGTCGCAAGTTGGATTGGTGTAAAGGCGGAGAGTTTTTGAAAGTAGATGGTTTTCCAGATGAAGAGTTACAGTTTTTTTGTGAAAGTGAAGATGAAAGCATAGGTCTAAGCGTATGGACCAAGGGAGAGTTTGATTTTCACCTTATGGATGGATGTGAAATTTAATTAAAAACAGGGCTTGTAATAATCTAAACAAGCCCTATATTGAAGTATTTTAAATAACAAACAAGGACATACACACAATGGCTACAAGATCAAGAGTGGCAGTTAAAGTTTCATACAACTCAGTGACAGTTGGTGGCAGAGAAATTCAAGCCGGAGAAATAATACATATCTATGTTCACTCAAACGGATATCCTTCTTCAAGGCTCCCAATACTGACAGAACATTACAACACCGAAGAAAAGGCAATTGAGTTAATATCACTAGGAGATGTAAGTTCATTGCATGAAAGTTGTAAAAAGCCTGAAGGTCATTCTTTTGAAAATAAAGTTAAAGGCCATACAGTTTATTACGGCAGAGACAGAGGCGAAGATAATGCAGACTTTATGCTTGGAAATTGGGAAGAATCCAAGAACGATGAAGAGTTTGGCTATCTCTTTGAAGATGGAAAGTGGACTTGGACTTGTTCATACTACAAAACGCTTAAAGAACTTGAAGAGGAAGACTGTGCTGATTCAATAGATTTTAAAGATTCATTTGTAGAACAAGCTTATGGAGATCTTGTTGCAAGAACTCAGTGCCCACTATCAAGAATATAATTCAAAACAGGGCTTGACTTTTGAAAAGCAAGCCTTATATTGAGTTATCTTAAACTAAAGGACAAAACAAAATGATTATGATGCTATTAATAAAAATTGATTCTGCAATTGAAGATGCTCAAGACTTTCTTGATTATCAGTCAGATAAAATGACTTGGGAAACTTTCAAATCTAAATGTTTGGAAAGGCATTCAAAGTTCAATGAAGGAAATATCAATGAAGATTATGCCAATTGGATTGAAGGGCAAAAGAACAACAAGCTTTCAAATCAATCTTCAGGATCATTCTACACGGCTCTTGTTGACGTTGATGATCTTTTTGACGATGAGAGTATCACGGAAGAAGATTCAAAAGTTGGATATGAATATTACTTGAGTAAAAGACATAATTTAAGAAAATAATTAAAACAGGGCTTGCAATAACAAAAACAAGCCCTATATTGTATTATCTTAAATAACAAACAAAGGACAAAGACAATGGAAACAGCAGAAATTACAATTTACAAGTTCAAAGAATTGTCAGAAGAATCAAAAGAAACAGCTCGTAATTGGTGGAAAGAAGCATTCGATGAAAATGATTCTGACAACGTCACACAGCCAATGAAAGATAAACTTGAAGATATTGGATTGCCAAGCGAAGACATACGTTGGAGACTTTCAAATTGTCAAGGAGATGGAGTTGCATTCTATGGCTCTGTAGACGTTGAAGAATACTTAATCGCGAATAAACTTAAGACAAAATTCAGAAAGCTTTTTGATAAAGATAAAGATTTGTTAATTAGCAATGTTGAAATTAACAAAAGTTCTTCTTTTCACATGTATGACCATCACAATACAATGTCAATAAGTTACAATGAAGATTTTCATGGCGGCTATGACAATCCTTCCCGCGAACAAGCTTTAGAAGACTTTACAGACCATTTGCAAGATCATATTAAAGAACTGTCAAAAGAGTTTGCAAAGCTAGGCTATGAAGAAATAGAATACATTACTTCTGACGAAGTTGTAGACGAGAGTTTAACTGCTAACGACTATAACTTCACGGAAGACGGAAAAGTATTTTAATAGATAATTCAAAACAGGGCTTGAATTTAATCGTTCAAGCCTTATGTTGAGTTATCTTAAACTAAAGGACAAGAAATGAAAATTATAGAATATAACCACGTGTTTCTTTATGCTAAGCATCACTACAAGAAGTCTGACAACGTATTGAAAGACTTACAGACAATACTTAGCCATGTTTATGATTTAGAGTCAGAAGACGTGTGCAAAGAGGAAGTGTATAGAGTTTTAATTACACTTGGCATGGAACAGTCGAGAAAAGATTTATTTGTTAACAACCTACTTGAATCTTTTGGATTACGTTTTTCATGGTTGGATTGTCTTAAAGAAGATGAAAAGAATGAAAACAACATACTGAGGAAGCTTTTACATCCTCTGTTTACTTCAAAGCATATCGTAGATGGAAAAATGATTAACAACTTTGGAGAAGCTGACTCTAATATTCTTCCACTTAGCGAAGAAAGAAAGAAAAAGCTTAAAAAGGGCTTGTAAAGGTCATAATCACGTCTATATTGAGTTATCTTAAACTAAAGGACAAGAAATGAAAGTAAACGTGGTAAGCAAGTACAAAGGCAAAGGATTCAGAACAGTAGAGATTCCAGAAGACGAAGTTAATGAAGAAACAACATTGGAAGAAACATTAGACTTGGTTTACAGATATGGACAAAATGAGTTTCAACCTAGAGATTATCCTTCTGTCAGTTCTGGAGATGTAATTGTTGTAAATCAAGAATTTTACATAGTTGAAAGCTTTGGATTTAAAAAAATACCTGAGACTTTATTCATGAAGCTTAGAAAGAAGTATGAAAAGATGGAAGCTGAGTTGAGTTTTAATTTAATTTATGCTGAAATAAATAAACTATATAAAGAAAACAATATTTCTGCGAGTTAAGGTTTGCAATATTATTTTAAGCTGCTATATTGTATCAACTTAAAAGAAAGGACAAAGCATGAAGGTTATTGAAGTAAAGAATGGCGACAACAAAGTATTAGTAAGCTTTGCCAAAATGGAATTTCAAAGCGACATTGCCATTAATGGCATTTTTAGAGAAATAATAGATGCTCTGAGTCCTCATTTTACAAGAGATGAATGTTTCAATGAAAAAGAAAAGATTTTTGAATTAACTTTCATCAATAGTGAAGACTCAAAGAGATTTATTCTAAGATTTTTAACTGCGAGCGAATTTCAAGTTTCGCTAAGTCAAAAGCCTTTCCTTCAGGAAAGACCTTGCAAATGGGATAACTCAAAGATGCAAAGTTTTGAATATCCGGCAGTATGGATAGAAATGGTATAAACATGAAAGAAATTAAATTACATCAAACAATTTGGTATGCGTCCCAAAAGGCTATAGTCGTAAAAGTCGAAAAGAATGGCGGCAACTATGGCGGAGACGCATACGAGCTTAAGATGCCAGATAATGGTATAATCAGAACAAGCGGCTTAGATCCAAGGCTTCACACTAAGACAAGTGAAGAAGTGAATGAAAATGTTAAAAATTTAAATTATGCACTTTGGGGATAATATATGACTAGAGTAAACGTAGTACCTCCAAAAGAACTGTGCAATCAACATCTTATGGCTGAATATAGAGAAATGCCTAGATTGTTGAAGAATTTAAAGTCTTCATTGAATAGAAAGTCTTCACGTTTTTCAATGTCTGAAATAAGTAATGAGTATATACTTGGAGCTGGACATGTTAAATTCTTCTTTGATAAGTTTCAATTCTTATACATTAGGCATAAGAGTATAACTGAGGAGTTGTTAGTGAGAAATTACAATCTATCAATGCCTAATCTTTCTGATGTTTTTTTACAAGTTGATAAAAAATGGTTTAATAATTACGAGCCTAGCCCTGAGGCCCTGTGCTTAAACAGAGAGAGAATTAAAATAAGAATGCCCAAGAATCCAATGTGGTAATGGAGAAACATGCGATGCATGAAAAGTTCAAAACAATTTATTTTAAACAGGGCTTGCATTAATCAAAACAACCACTATATTGTATTATCTTAAATAACAAACAAGGACAAATACAATGACTATAGACAATTCAGAGATCAGTTGGAATAAGTTAAAAGCTCAAAAGATAACCTTAATGAAAGTAATCAATACAATTAAAGATGAAAAGACTAAAAGTAGTCTGGATGGAATTTTAAATCTAATTGATTACATTCAAGATGAAGCTGTTAATGATGGTGTTGATGAGAATGAAGTGTTTATTAACAATGGATTCTATATCGACATAGCAACAGAAGAAACCGAGTTCTTTTGCGCAGAAGAAGAAATGATTGGAAGTCTTGAAAACCGTACAGATGAAGAAACTGGTGATTTCGGTAAAGTAGTAGATGGTGAATTTGAAGCAATGGGAAGTTTTGAGTATGGAGTAATATGCGATGACGAATAAAGAATTGCTAAAAGAAAATAAACCATGTTCTCAATGCAATAAAAATATAATTCCATTAAAGCAATTCATAGTAAAAAATGACTTAATTATTTGTGTTAGTTGTGATCATGAAAATGGCATGAAGGAAATATATGAAATATATGGAACGCATGATGTAGAGGAAATAAAATGGCTAAGAAGAAAGAACCAGTCTTAGATTTTGTCAGAAAGTATTTAGACAGTCAAAAGTTTAAAGATACGAGTATTGAATTTAAAGACAATACAAAAGACTTATACGGCATTAGTTGTCCAGTAGGCTGTAAAGTTGACAAAGCTACAGTGATTATTGGAAGTCAGATTTTAGAGTGCAATGGGGAAGAGATTAAAGATTTAGCAATTGAAATTGTTATCTTTCTAAAAATAAAGTTTGAAAAGAAATGCAATGAAGGATATTCAAGTAAGCATTGGAAAGCATTTGCAAAGAAATTAGGCCATAAAGATTTAAGACAAGTTAAAATCAGCAAAGTATCCGAGTAGAATAGATCATAGAATAGATCATAGTAGTATTAAAAAAAGTTAAGCCTTTACTGTCCTTTTGGCTTAACTTTTTTTATGTTTATTTAAAACAGGGCTTGCAAAAGCCCAAACAACAACTATATTGTATTATCTTAAAAGAAAGGACAACATGACAACAGATCAGCAAGTAAAGATAATCGAAGAATTGGCAGAAGTTATTTTAAAAGGCAACGAACACATCAAAATGGGCGGAATAAGAAAAGGCGTAGTTGCTAACTGCTATACAGAATTCAAAGGAAGTGGAAACGAACGCACAGGCTTTAAAAACATTGCAATAAGCATTATGAATGAAAGCATTATACTTAGATTAGACTTAGACCCTAGTCCTCTCTATGATTTATTCAATCCCAATCCTCACTTTTCACTATTTGTATCTAATGATATTGATAAGGCAAAGAACATAGTAAAACAGATGTTACAGTTTTCTGAAAACTTGACTAGTGGATTAGGTGAGTTAATTTTAAAATAGGGCTTGCATTAATCTAAACCACCGCTATATTGATATCAACTTAAAGAAAAGGATAATAGAAAATGTTTAAAGTATTAGATAATAAAGAAGTGATATACGGCAACATAAAGACAAGGGAAGAGGCCTTAGAATATGTAGAAGAATGCAAGGCTGAAGATAAGCTTGAATGTGATAGTCATTTGCATAATTATGATATATTGGAGTATCCTCCTTTTTTATAAAGAAATTTTAAAATAGGGCTTGAATAAATCAAAATAGCCACTATATTGAATCAAGTAAGAAAGTTAATCAACACCACAAAGGACACAGTAAGATGATAAAGCAAAGACTACAGCAAGCCAAAAGTTTCTACAACACTCTTGATTTCAATACAGCTTCAAAAGTAGGCGCTATTGTAACAAAGAATAAGAAGCTAGAAAGCACGGCAGAAGGCAAAGAATATGTAGTAGCTGGTATTTCCCTATTTCCTTCTTTCAAAGGAAGCTGTAGTCATGCTGCGAGTTGTGCTAAGCTTTGTATTGGCTTTACTGGAGTCAGTCAGATGATGAAAGGATCAACTAACTGTAATCTTTCTAATGTTGATAAAGCAATGCTAAAAAGACTATGGATTTTCAACAATAAGCAAGAGTACTTTTACAGAAGAGCCAACGCAGAAATTGAAATGATGTCTGTATATGGAGAAATACAAGTTATGTTCCGTGAAATTTCTTCTGAATGTATTGATTTTAGAAAGTTCTCTTCAAAGAATGTAACAACATACGGCTACTTTAAGAATCCTGCTAAGATTCTTCAAAACAGTGAAATTAACAATGTTCCTCAAAAAGCTATCTATAGTTGGAATGAGAAGAGTAATAAAGATTCTTTAGACATTTGTAAATATGTTGGAATGCCAGTTTCTGTAGTAGTTCCAAAGAAGCTACACAAACAAATGTTATTAGACATTGTTGAAACTGATAATGTTTACATTCACAATGGCGATATATCCGATTTAGAAAGTCATGAGTCATATAAAGAAGGAAAGTTAAACATTCACTTACTAAGTGAAAAGACTGCTAGATACTCAAACATTATTGAAAGGCCTAAGTTCTTAGACTCTTATAAGAAATTATTAAAACATATCAAATAATTCAAAATAGGGCTTGCAAAAGCCCTGGCTGCCACTATATTGAATCAAGTAAGAAAGACATTAAACAAAAATACAAAGGACATACAATGAGCTATCACAATTTAACTAATATACAAAAAACGTTTCCAAGAAACGTACAGAGTGAAGCTTTCAATCGTTTGCCTGAAACATGTGATGCAGTTAGAAAGGCTCTTACAGATGCCGAGAATGCAATTATGATAGATTTAGATATATGTGAGTCTGAGAGAGCAACCGTTGATGCGGCTATGTGTGCGGCCTTCCTTGAGATTAGAAACAATGTTACAAACATCTTCAGAGATGAGCAAATGAATCTTTTAAATAAACTTTCAAAATAGGGCTTGAATTAATCAATTAGACCAGTATATTGAATCAAGTAAGAAAGGCATTAAACAAAAGAAAGGACAATAAAATGAATAAGTATTTAGCAGAAATGGCAGATGACGAAGATCGCGATTATTACGCCAAGCAAGAAAACAACGATGCTCCAACGCAAGAAGAAGTTGAGTCTTGTAGAGATTGGGGATGTCCTTACGATACTGAGAGCGGAGTTCCATTTCAGTTGCAGCAAGACAGAGAAGAATTCGGCTGTTAATTTAAAACAGGGCTTGACTTTCAAAGTTGAGCCCTTATAGTATATCAACTTAAAGAAAAGGACAATAAAATGAACTATGACAATTTTACAAACAAGCAGATCAATTTTGAATTAATGTTAGAAAATGATCAAAAGTTTCACAATAGAACAATTAACATTATTGAGGCAAAAGAATTTTTAAAATCTAACATGCCTGAGGACTGTTTGTATTTCAAAAACAATCCAGAAGAATTAAAACAAATAGTTGACAGGCACAATGATTATGCTGTCGAGAACTATGGAGCTTTAAAACCAAGATATGCTGGTGATGATGTTATTTTAATTAACATATCAAAAATGTTAGTTAATGGCAGTAGATTAGAATTGCCAAAAGAAGAACAATTCACAAACTATGCAGGAGTAAAGAAAGCTTTGCTTACAGCGGGATTTTCTTATAAAAAGAATGGCTTTGAGTCTGATAAGGCCGAAGAGTTGTTAGAGCGCATTCTATCTGGCGAAAAAGTAAACGACAAGAAGAAATTTCAATTCTTTGCAACATGTAAGCCGCAAGTAAAGACAGTACAAGAGAAAGCTTGTGTGGAATCTCATCATTGTGTCTTAGAGCCTTCGGCAGGGCATGGCGATTTAGTAGAAGGATTAAACAAAGCAAATGTACAATGTTTTGAATTGTTTGAAGACAACGTAAAAATACTACAAGACAAAGGCTATCAAGTTACAAGTGGTGATTTCTTGGAAATTCCTTCACAGCCTGTTTATGATAGAATTTTAGCTAATCCGCCATTTACAAAGAATCAAGACATTAAGCATATAAAGCATATGTATGAATTTCTTAAATCTGGGGGCCGTCTTGTAAGTATTGCCAGTAAGTCTTGGCAGACAGGACAACAGAAGCTACAGAAGGAGTTTAGAGACTGGCTTGAAGAAGTAGGCGCAGAAGTAGAAGAAGTGGAAGCAGGAGCCTTTAAAGAGTCTGGAACTAATGTTGCTACAGTAATAATAACAATTAATAAATAATTCTAAAAAGGGCTTGAACAATCAGAAACAAGCCCTATATTGATATCAGTAAGAAGCACTAAGCAGGCTTACAAAGAAAAGAAAGGACACAACATGAACATAGTAGACACAATCAAATCAGAAATCGAAATCGCCACTTCGCAAATTGCAGAAGCTACAAGAGGCCTTGAAATGGAAATGAGAAAGGAAAGCTATATTTGTGAGGCTTATGTTAAAGAGAAGTCAGAAGCGATTGCAAAACATACACAGAGCTTAGCCTACTGGAAGAATCAAAAAGGATAAACTTTTAAAAAAGGGCTTGCAAAAGCCCTAAAGGCCCCTATATTGATATCAACTTAAAGAAAAGGACAACACAATGACAAAGAAATATATTCGCTTCGAAGATCACAGCACAAGCAAGAGCATTAAATGCGCGAAAAAGAATCTCTCTAAATTCGGCAAGCTTGAGAAAGTTATATTGAGAGCGCCAAGAAGGCACAAGCAAGCCAAGTACAATGAACAGATATGGAATCGCGTTTACATGCACTTTGATAACTGTATTGTACGATTCAACGGCCTTTCATGGGGATACTTCGGAGAAGGCACGAGAGGCCTTAAAGAAGTCTTAAAAATGGTTGACTTTGAAATCTCTAGCGAGGAGATTGCCGCTATACAAATTGAAGCGGGAGAATCTCATACAATTAAAGTTAAAGAATTGATATAATAATTTAAAACAGGGCTTGCAAAAGCCCAAACAACCACTATATTGTATCAACTTAAACGAAAGGACAACACAATGAAAACAATGACTCACGAGAACAACTTCATCACTGCCACTTGGAATGTAAGAGAATCGAATTCTGAAAGTGATTCTGGGAAGATTACAATGGTTCTTAAGCCTTCTTTCTACAAGAAGCTTAGAGGATATAAGAAGTCTGTGGAAAAGGCCTTTAACGGCGGCAAAGAGTGTAAAGGAGCAACAGACAAAGCTTTCTGGTCTTGGAATGTATATGGAGCTTCATGCAGAGTTGAATCTGAAATCATTGAATACATTGAAAGAGAGTTTGTTGAGTTCTCCGAAGAAACTGAATGGCTTGAAATTTTATCCGCCAAGCATGAAGTAAACGGTTATAGTATCAGTTTCAATGATTGTTGGAAAGAATTTCAAACTTACCATCCTGAAATTGGATCTACAGAAGGCTTTCAAAGTTATGCAGAAGCTGTAGAGTATTGCAAGAAAGGTTAAAATAAATTCAAACAGGGCTTGCAAAAGTCCTAACAGCCACTATATTGTATTATCTTAAATAACAAACAAGGACAAAGACAATGGATTTATCAGCACAGGAAGAACTAATTAAAGACTCAATGATCAACGGACAACCAGAACAGGCATTGAGTTACTTGAACGAATGTTTTGACAAAGTATCTATGTTGAATGAAATAAACTTTAGAGATCCTGAAATGGCTTTTAAACTTTCAAAAGTTTTAATTAAAGAACTTTTAAAATAAATTCAAAAAGGGCTTGATTAATCCAAAACAAGCCCTATATTGATAACAGTTAAACAACAAACCAAACAACACAAAAACAAAGAGACAAAAAAATGAGCAAAGCAAAAACATACACAGTAGCAAACAAAGTAATGACAGTAAAAGAAATCGAAACAGCAACTGGAGTATCTGCCGGAAAGATCAGAGTTCAGCTGACAATCAAAGGTATTACAGATATTCAGAAGGCAGTTGAGAATGCTTCTTCTCCAGAACATGATAAAGATGTTAAAAAGCTTTTCGGAGTTATCAAAGCAAAGGCAAGCGTTAAGCCTTCAAAGAAAGGGCGTACAAGCCTTACTGAACAAAGAGTAACTGTTGACATTATGGACGAGACTTACACAATTGTAAGAAGAGCAGAAGACACAGAGAATTACAAAAAAGGTACAATTGAAATTTTCAAAGGAACAAAGGCAAATTCAAGATGTGCTATTAAAGGATCATCAATTAAATTCCTTAAAAATGTAATTGCCGAAAAGAATCTGCCAATCAATCTTGAGCATTCCAAGAAATCCAGTATGAATACAAGACAACTTGGAAAAGATGTTATCAGCGCTTTAAGCTAAAGAAAACAAATAAAATCAAAGGCTACTCTTAACTGAGTAGCTTTTTTTTTGTGCTCATTTGGCACTAATATGCGATTTTTTTTAAAAAAAATAAAAAAAAGTTTGCATTCGTAAAAGAGAACCAGTCTATTGATAATATGAACCAGAGAGAAAGAATAATAAAACAAAACGCAAAAGAAGAGGCAAAACATGAAACAGGCAAAGACATACACAGTAGCAAACAAAGAAATGACATTGAGAGAAATTGAAACAGCAACTGGAATTTCTCTAGGAAAGATCAGAATTCAACTAAATCTAAAAGGTATCAAAGATATCCAGAAGGCAGTTGAAAACGCTTCTTCTCCAGAACAAGCCAAAGCTGTTAAAAAACTTTTCAGAGTTATCAAAGCAAAGACTACTGCTAAGAAAGTCAAAGCAAATGCTTCCAAATCTCCTTATTCCTTTAAAGATTGCATACTGGTAACAAATCCTAAGGTTTCAGAAGATGAGATCATCAAGAAGGCAAGCGTTAAACCATCAGAGAGAGTCAAAGTAGAGTCAATAAAAGCCCATGAGGAAAGAGTAACTGTTGACATCATGGCAGGAACGTACACAATTGTAAGAAGAGCAGAAGATACAGAGAATTACCAGAAAGGTACAATTGAAGTGTTCAAAGGGAAAAGAGCGAATCCAAGATGTGCCATAACTGGATCAGTAATTAAATTCCTTAAAGAGGTAATTGACGAAAAGCATTTGTCAGTCAAACTTAGGCACTCCAAGAGATCCAGTGTAAACACAAGACAACTTGGAAAAGATCTTATTCACGCTCTAGTTTGAAGGAAATAAATAATATCAAAGTATAGACTACTCAACCGAGTAGTCTTTTTTGTTTATTTTGTTTATAGGGCTTGAATTAGTCTTAATGACCACTATATTGTATTATCTTAAAGAAGAGGACAGCATGAAAAAGTTTCACAATCATTTATGGACTAATTACAAGAGTAGAGATTATCAGCACTGCAGGCGTTGTAATCTTATTATGAATTCTAACGACCTAAAGGGCAATTGTATGTCTTTGCACGAGAAAAAACAAGCAACAAATGAGCTTAGCTCTGAGGGTAAGGGAAGATTTGTAGATTATCTTGGAAACGTTTATAGCTCTGCTGATGTTATTTTAAGAGTAGAAGAAATTAGAAATAGGGCTTGCAATAGTTAAAACGACCACTATATTGTATTATCTTAAACACAAGGACACAGCAAAATGAAAAAATTATCAGACAAAGAAATTATGGAATTGGTAGAAAAGCACATGAGCTACGGAAGCAGTGGCTATGTAAGCTGGAAAGGCAATCAGTTTGAACACTTTACTGAGCCTTGGGAGTTCTTCGCCAAAGTTGAAGAAATGCGCTCATACGTTGAAAGATGTCTACGCTTAGAGAGCAATGGAATTCCTATTAATTCAAACACCGTTGTTTGGAGTTGGGACAAATTCCAAGGATTGACAAAAGATGATGAATATTATGATTTGTTGTCAGTTGTTGGCGATATCTGGCACAAAGGGAAAGACCACTTTGTATTCACTGTAAAGAACAGAGACTACAATACAGTTGTAATTGAGAATGGTAAGATTACAATCAAGGGAGACAATGACTTCTCAGAGAGAGGCCAGTATCATTACTACAAGGACTTAGGCTATAAATACTTGAATATTGGGCAAGGAAAGAACATGGGACTTTGTTATGCTAACACGAAGCAATATAAAGCCTTCTTTAATAAAAATAACATTCCAGTCGCAGTTTAATCAAAACAGGGCTTGAATAATTTAAAACAAGCCCTATAGTAAATCAACTAAAAATAAAAAGAGAAAAACATGAACATCACAATAGACAAGAAAGAAAACAATCTACAGGCTAAAACTAAAACTAAAAAAAATAAAACAATGCCAAGGAGCATCACACTTTATTTTGAAAGTTTCACAACCGATCAGATGAGGCAGTTCATACTATCATCGAGCGAAGAAATGAGACTTAAGCTTTTGATAGCACTTGTAAACATACAAACTCAAAGATTGAGTACAATTACAACATCAAGAGAGAATGAAGGGAAGAGAAAGTTTGTAAAAGAAGTTGAAGATAACGCTTTGAATGGGGAAACTGGAAAAGCTAAAACAAAGTTATTAAGAGAGAAGATTGATTCGTTTAATCAGCATGAAGCCAAGGCTTGGACTGATTCTTTATTGACCAATGTGTCAGTCAAGCTTAAAAGAAATTTAATCTGGATTGAAGAAAACGCTGATAAGATTGCTTTGAAGAAAGAAAAGAAAGCAGCAAGAGAAAAAGCAAGAAGGCTTAAAAATAAACAAAAGTAGGGCTTGCAAAAGTATTGGTGTGAGTTATAGTGTATCAACTTAACACAAGGACAACACAATGACAAAAGAATTAAGCAAAGAAATAAATGAAATCAAGAAGAGTAAGTTTAGCCATTGCACAGAAGCAACATTAACAAGTAATGAACTGTTGATAATGATGGAAGAATGCAAATGGACTTATTGTCATATTCCTGTGTTAGGCATCTTTACTCTAATCAGCAAGGATGAAGCAATAAGAGCAATAAGAGCAACTCTTAAAGATGAATATCAAGTTAAGATTGAAAAAACTAAATGTAGTCTAAAGTCAATATGGATTGGTTAGTAAGAAAGAGCTGAGAATAAACACTTAGCTCTTTTTTTATTTATTCCTAAAACAGGGCTTGTAATGATTAATCTATGAGTTATAGTGTATCAACTTTAAAAGGAATTGATATTGAAATACTTGATTATATTGTTATTCACATTAAATACTTACGGACTAGAGGAAGTTGATTATCGAAGAGCATTCGCCGCAATAGCCAAAATTGAGAGTTCTTTAAATCCTAATGCCTACAATAGAAAAGAAAATGCTGTAGGTATAGTCCAAATAAGAAGACTTTATCTGATAGATGCAAACGAATACTTAGGAACTAAATACAGTCACAGTGATTGTTATGATATTGATATATCGTATAGACTATTTAAAGCTTATATGAAGAGGTATAAGGCAAAGACGTTAGAAGAATGTATTCGACTTCACAATGGTGGATGCAATTGGAAGAGAAAAGCATGGAAGACAAATAGATTTTACAACAAGGTAATACAAAGTACACCAAGCATAAGGACAATAGTATGAACGAGATGGAATGGCAAAAAGAGCCAGAGACGACAACAGACAACAACGAACATGGTTTTTTGCATTACAAAGGAACATTAGAAGACAAAGTAATCTTTGAATTGAGATTTAACTACAAGAACGGCAGAGACATTTGGGCGTTGGAACATTTACCAACCAATAGAATTTGGACACGAGACGGAATTGCAGCTCATAGTACACTACAATCATTAGCTGAACATTATATTGAATATCATTTAGAGAAATAATTATATTTTTAGAAAAGCCATGTCGTAAAGATAGGGCTTTTTTTATTTAAATTCAAAACAGGGCTTGTAATAATCAAAGCAAGCCTTATATTGAAGTATCTTAAATACAAGGACAACACAATGATAAAGCCAAAATTCAAAGTAGTAAGAATAAATGAGACTAGTAACTGGAGAGAAGACATTGCAAAGAAGGCCGGAAAGATTTTCGGCATATATCTTTATGATGAAAGCAGAACAACTAATTGTTGTGAAGTAACTCCTTCTTATGAAATGCATTTTTTAAACAGCATGGCAGAAACTCTAAGTGACGATGATGAAGAGAGAGAAATTCAGCTTGATGAAATTGAAGAAGGCGACATTCATACAGAGAGAGTAAGATACTTTCATTCAGTGTCTATTGATAAACTATCTGACAAGGACAAAGGCAACGTTTACAGTGAAGGCTATGATATTGACAAAGAAGAGTATGAGACTGAAGAGGATTACAGAAGTTTAGTAGAGGATACAATAGGCGAAGAAATGGCAAATCCTACATTCTGCTAAGATAATTCAAAACAGGGCTTGCAAAAGTCTTAAACACAACTATATTGATATCAACTTAAACGAAAGGACAAAGACAATGACTAAAGAAGAAGAGCAAGCAAAAGCGTTAATAGGTGCGCAAGTGAGCTGTATTGTTGCAGAAGGCGAACATATGACATTTGCAGACTTCAGACAGTGGATTTATGGAACTATTGATAATTACAGCAGTGATGAAAATTGGCTTCAAGATGTTAAGTATTTTGACATTAAAATGAATATCATTGAAGAGAATGCCAGAAAAGTATATGGTTTTATTTTTGTAAACATGTAATGTAATTCAAAACAGGGCTTGCAAAAGCCCTAAGTACCAGTATATTGATATCAACTTAAACACAAGGACAAAGACAATGCACAAACTCGAAAAGATAATAGCCATTAGTAAAATGATTGACTCAATGAATGAACACCTTATCTCTGATAACTTTCAAATTGATCTTCAATTTGATGTAAATGATGGAAGGATTCTTGAGAATGATCTTCCAGATACGATTGTAATTGTATTACAGCATGAAAACTGGAATCGTAATAGTATTTATTACGAAGTTTACATTAACTTTAGAGAAATGAGAGAAGTAATGACTGAAGGAGAAACTTTTGATATTACTATCGACATTGATAAATTTGAAGACACTTGTAATGAGTGGATAAGTAAAGCTAAAAAATATTTGAGTTAATTTAAAACAGGGCTTGCAAAAGCCCTAAGTACCAGTATATTGATATCAACTTAAACACAAGGACAACACAATGCAAGTAGAAAAAGTATACAGTGAAGAGAATGAATGCGACATTTACACTATCTCTGAATTTTCAGTAGAACTCGGAAACAACTTCACTTATGATATGCTCATGAGAGAAGTATTCAAGAATGAAGAAGTAAGAGAGTATATTTATAGTGTTGTCAGCTTGAATGATGAAGTAACTTTTGAATGTACTGGCCTTTATGGCAACATTGAAGAAGAAACTTGTGTGAGTGATATTTTTGATCACTTTAGAGCATACGACAAAGAAGAAGAATCAGTTGGAAACGAAGCCGATATTCCTTGGGATTAATTTAAAATAGGGCTTGCAAAAGCCCAAACAACCACTATATTGTAATATCTTAAATAACAAACAAGGACAAAAACAATGAATAAAGGTAAAATCCTCAAAAGCATGAATAACAATTCAGTACAAGTGATTGCCAAGAATTGGATAGACAATGATGAATTGAGAAAAAATTTAAAAGTTCAGCTTACAAGCCAAGGGGCTGATTTTGACAAAGAGTGTACTGAAACTGAAAATGAATTTAGTTTTACTAACGGTCAGTTTGTTATGAAAGAAAAGAGGCCCAAGCAACTAGTTGACGTTTTAAAGTTGCGTAGTACATTCTTTACAATAAATGGCGTTCGTTATGAAAAGACTAGTGTAGAGTGTATTAATGAAAGAACACTTCAAACTAAACATTCAATTATAACGTTATTAGCTTAATAAACTTTTAAAATAGGGCTTGTATTAATCAGTACAGGCCTTATATTGATATCAACTTAAACACAAGGACAACATGAAAAAGATACTTGAAGAAATAGCAAAAAAGGAACTAGGCCTTGAAACTCTAGAAACTCGCAACTCTGACAGTTTGGATTTTAGAGAACAGGCAGTATGGTCAATCGAAGAAGCTTTAAAGCAAGCATTTGTCATGGGAAAGAAATCAGCAACAGAAAGTGAGGAATACGTTAAGTGCCCAACTTGCGAGATGTCTAATCCGCGCAATACATTTATTGAAGATTAATTGAAAGTAATTTAAAATAGGGCTTGCAAAAGCCCAAACAACCACTATATTAGAACAAGTAAGAAAGACAACTAAACAAAAACAAGGACTAATATGAAAATCAAAGTGATGTACGAAAACATAGACTCGTGGAATCGCCCTGTCTTCCGTGAGTTACGAAAGAAGGCCGGAGACAAGAAGCCTAGACGACGCTTCGGCACGATGTTCGCTCTCTTCCCTTATGGTGAACCAGAAGCGGAGGTTCTGAAGCAAATAAAGTCGGAGCATCTCGTATTCTTCGGCAGCGAGTTCGACTGTGAGCCTATGGGCACATCTTGCGATGTGGAGATCGTTAAAGAAGCAGATGTACCTCTGGAGCTAGTTTAAATAAACTTTTAAAAAGGGCTTGCAAAAGCCCAAACAACCACTATATTAGAACAAGTAAGAAAGACAACTAAGCAAAAACACAAAGGACACATGCTCTCATGGGTTACACGCATTATTTCACAATGAACAAGAAGACTACAGAAGAGCAAATCAAAAAAATGATTGCCTTCACGAATACAGCAATTGAATTGTTTGGAGCTGATCAAATCGTTGGCGGCATGGGCGACGAAGGAACTAAGCCAGAAGTAACAGAAGAGATTATCAACTTGAATGGCAAAGAAGACAATTCTCATGAAACTTTTCAACTTGCCTTTAATTCTGGTGAGTGGGGATTTTGCAAAACAAACAGAAAGCCTTATGACATGGTAGTCGTGGCTTGTTTGATTTTTGCAGAACAAAACAATGTAATTGCTAAATGGAGTTCCGACGGTGATAGTGAGGATCATGAGTACGGCAGGGCATTGTTTGAAAAAGCTAATCCTTTGGCCCTAAGTCAAAATAAGTCAAAATAAGGCAATATTTCTTAATATAATTCAAAACAGGGCTTGACTTTAACGATTCAAGCCTTATATTGAGTTATCTTAAACTAAAGGACAAAGCAGAATGTTGAATGTAGGTGATACGGTTTTATGGAAAGGCGGCTGGGGCAAAGATCCAGAGAAAGAAGTTGTTGTTGAGCGCATTGAAGTTAATTGCAATTGGAAGCAAGGAAATAAAGTTGATTCTGTTGCATGGAGTGAAATTAAAGACAGCAGAGCAGTTGTTGTAGATCTTAGTAACGGCAAATGGGCTTACGGCAATCAAATCAAAAAGATATAAAGAAGTTTTAAAACAGGGCTTGCAAAAGTCCTAAGCACCACTATATTGAATCAAGTAAGAAGCACTAAGCAA
>JAAHTG010000011.1_pt2 | contig 165557 bp, 215 predicted proteins | sample 6116081 | NCBI WGS metagenome assembly JAAHTG01 (sample SAMN13939989, study PRJNA603662) | sponge metagenome | isolation source: marine sponge | host: Mycale hentscheli | place: New Zealand | collected 2005 | reverse complement strand
AGAATCAGAAGAAGTAGACGAAGGAATGTATGACCAAGATGCATTTGATGCAATCTTTAAAGACAGAAAACAACCAAAAAAATCAAAAACTACTCCTCAAGATACAGGAATGTATAATCAACCTGCTAAAAGATCACCTAAGTATTACGACAATCATCCTACTAAAAGATCACCTCAGCATTATGACAAAGGCCCAGAGACAGATCAAAAACTAAAAGAAACTCCAAAATACATTGATGGATTTATTGGCGCAGACGGTAAACCAACCTCTCAACCTACTGCGGCAGATTATGCAGCCAATAAAGAATTTCAACACATGAAAAAGACATTAGGTGACAGACTACCTCAACCAACTAAGAGAGATAAAGACGGCAAACTATCACCATTTAAAAAAGATGACGTAGACGAATCCGGAATTACAAAATCAAGCATTGGTTCAGTAATGGAAATGTATGATGACATCGTATACTTAATGTATATCGACGGTAAGTTAGCATTCCCTACTCCGATTGAAAAGAATCAGAAGAACAAATATGAACGTGCTATTAAAGTTGGGTACCCCGACGCAGATGTTCAATTTAAAGGTAGACCAAGACATGATTATTCTGCTGAAGAATTAGCAGAAGGCAATGGAAACATTCGCAAAGCACTAGCAGGTATTATATTACTAGGTGGTTTATTAGGATTAAACCATCATCAAGCACAAAAAATTTATGATCAAAGTCATCAGTTACAACAATTAACACAAGTTTATATAGTTGCAAAAGAAAGAGGTGACGAAGCAAAAATGAAAGAGGTAAAAAGACGTATCGGCAATCACAAAATGAGACTTGACTTAGGTAAAGGCGATGTTGATTTTGATGGACGTCCTGGCGATGACGATATTAAAGATATCGACTATATCAACACACCCGGAGAAAAATAATGGTAGATAATATTTACACTGATGACATACAAGAATCGACATTCGACGGTTTTTTAAAGAACGCAATAGAATCAGACACACCAACTGAACATATAGTACCACTTAACGATGAGTGTGTATTTGCTAATGGTGTACACTTTGAAGAATATCTTAAAAGAGCATCAGTTAAAATAACTGTTTTAGAACATTATCCTCTTGATGAGATTGCACCAATTGACAAGTGGTATATTGAATTGCATTGTGACGAAGAAGTAATTTCTAAAGAAGTAAATACTGGCGAAGAAGCAGTATTAGAATTTGAAAGAGAAGACCCCGTAGTCGAAGAAGGAATTGACCCAATTATTTTAGAAGGTGTGGGTGCATTCACACTATACATTGTCGGCGCAGGCGAACATCACGCAAATACTTCATTAAAAATCAAGGTCTCATAATTAAATTATCTTATGCGATTACGTGAATTGCAAGAAGGTATGGGAGCATCAGCAGGAGGAGGAACTCCCGGATCTGCTGGAGCAGGTGGTTCATCACTAGGTTTGCCCTACCCCTCAACATACGAAGAAGAAAACGACAAGTTCAAATATAATAGTCCAGTCCAAAGACAAATGTCTTTAACTACTGAAGAACAACAAGAAATGTTTAATGATCATGCTAGAATGTCTGACATGATGAATGATAAAGATTGGCCTGAAGATTTACAACAAGAAGTATTAAAAAAATATATTAATAATATTGATCAAGGAGAAAACTTTATCCGTGATATGGAGTACAAAGGACTCAGACGTTTAGATAACTATGGTCTACTTCAAAACACAGACAACTTACAATTGATCACAAGATTGCCACAAAACATAATTAATCAAATTAATGAGACATGGCAAATGTCTATTCCTAAAACACAAGCAACTTCAGTATCAGATTTAGGCTATGAAAAATATATTAAACAATATGGATTTCTTACTAAGCCGGCGGTAGCAATTGATGCAGATATAGTAATGGGAACAGAAAAATGGGTTGCTAGTATCATCAATGGCGAAAAAGCAAAACACTGTCATATACTATCACCGATTGGCCCGGGTGTCAAGTCTAATCAACCAAACAATAGTTTGGCGCCAGCAAAACAAAAAGAACTAGCATTTGTAGAAGATAAACATTGGGCTAGAGATGAACTTCCACAACTCAATATTGATGACCTTAAAGACGAAGACATCGAAGAAACATATATGGCATTTTCTCAACTAAAACCTGTACAAACTGAACGTGTTAAGGGTCTTGTAAAGAAAACTCTTAAGATGTTAAAGCAAGGTAAACACAAACCTATAGTTGTTGATGAAAAAGGTTATATCGTCAATGGACATCATAGATATGATGCATACAAAAAACTGGGTGCAACATACGTTCCTGTGATTAAGGTAAAAACAACCATCGAAGAACTAATCGATAAATACTAGTAACAGGAACGATTATAATGCTCTCAGAGAACCTTAAAATACTATTAGCAACATCATATGCTTTTGTCATAAAAGCACAAAACTTTCATTGGAATATCGAAGGTTCTAATTTTCCACAATATCACAAATTCTTTGATGATTTAAATAACGAAGTCTATGAAAACGCAATCGATAGAACTGCGGAATACATTCGTACACTAGAAGCATATACTCCAGGCTCAATCGGACGTTATTCAGAACTGTCATTAATACCAGATCAATACAAAATACCTAGAGCAGAACTAATGTTTGCAGAATTGTATAGAGACAATGAAATTATTATTGAGCATTTAAATGCAACCTATGATGTATCAGAAGCCGAAAAGCAATATGGTATTTCTAATTTTATCGCAGAACGTTTGGATGCACATAATAAACATCAATGGATGATACGAAGCACACTTAAGACCAATAGGGAGTAAACATGCTCTCTAGTCAATTTGAAAACCTCATACTAGAATATAAGCAAGACATCACAGTCAAAAAGATAGGTGAACCTTTGGTTGCACGATATTCAAAAGATGTCATGCAAAACCCAGGGCAATTAGCATTAGACCCAGCAATTAAAAAGATTGTAGATGCTCTCCGTCAAACAGAAGAAGCAATTATTCATGCTCCTAAACCAGAAGATGCATCTCCTGAAGACTTAGCAAAGATAGAAGCAAAAAAAGAAAAGTTAAAAGAAAAGGCTTTCATCTTAAAGAATCAACTTGCTGTTAAAATCTTAGATAAACTTGAAGCGGCAGATCCTACTCCAAACAAAAATTATGTACAGTGGTTAGCACGAACATATATTAACAATGATGATTCTTTGGAAGATGTAGAATCAACTATTGCCACCTTCTTAGATAAATTTCATAGATTAAAAATCAAACATCATTTAGATAATAATGATATTGGTCATTACAAAGATTTTGATACGTTTTCAAATGATATGGAGCAGTATCCTGACGATTTAATCGATGCTGATCAAGGTAAGAAGAAAAAATATAACGCAGATATAATCTATGATGAAAAAGGTATATTAATTGTTCGACCAAACGATAAAGAAGCATCTTGTCGTTATGGTAGAGGAACTCGTTGGTGTACAGCCGCAACACGCGGTCATAATTACTTTGCTTCATATACTAGTAGAGGTCCACTCTATATGTTTATGCCACGTAAGCCTAAGCATCCAGGAGAAAAATATCAATTTCACTTTGAAGATGGTGTGGTAGCAGATGAAAAAGATTCTTATCTTAGAGATAAAGAATTAATTAAACTAGTAACTGACTATCCTGCTCTAAAAGATGCGTTCCAAGAACAAGCAGAAAAATTCGGACTTGTATGGTTACAAAAACCTAAGAGAGTTTATAAAGGCTCAAACTTTAATGTAGAAGAATACAGAAAAAATGACAAGCCCTATTACTTGATGAAGCCTACTGATCAGACTGATCAATTTTACAGTATGGAAAATACTGATGACGGTATGAAAGTTTATAATTTATCTGATACTACTTCATATAGTAGTGGCGAGTTGAATACTATACAAGAACACGATTTGTTTAATAATTACCCAGAACTTGTAACTAAGTTTGGAGTTAAAGGTGCTAATATTCAATCTGATCCTATTGTAACTGATACAAAAAATAAAGCAAAAATAGAACAGCATGGTAATATAATTGTTATGACTGATCAACATGGTCACAAAACTTCTATAAGAATTAATAACGATACCAGATGGAATCGCGGCGGCGGCCCACTAGAAATAGAAGCATCTCGTACTAGTCCTTTTACAGATGAGAGTGATGGAGGAAAACTTAGCAAAAGATATCACACTTTAAATCCATATGAACTTACACTAGAGCATCCTGAGTTAGTTGAACTATATGGTCCTACTGTACAAAAATATGTTAAAGAGGCTAAGAAAAAACTAAAAGACTCTGGTGCAGACCCAAAAGAACAAAAAGAATATTATCAAGAGGCTTTAAGAAACGTTGCCGGATATCTACCATATAAACTATACAATCAAGGCAACGTTCAAATTAAAAGTCATATAACATCTGACGGTAAACCTGTTAGAGATTATATTACAAACAATGAAAAAGGCACTGCTACAATAATCAACCGAAACATAACGACAGGCGAAGTAGATTCTATTCAGCCGATGGATATAGATAGAGTAGGCAGAATTAGTAAAAATAATAATCATACATTGCATAACACACAGGGTGAATTGTATGGTGATGCTGAAATGCAACCTGAATTACAACGATTATATTCAGCACCAGATGACCGGGGAGAACTAGCATTAGATTTTTTACCATCTATATCATTTTTAGAACAAAACCCAGAACTAAAAGATTTTTACAAAGATACTAATTTAGTAAAACCAAAAGTAAAAGAATATCCGACAAATATCATAAGAGATTATGGTAAAGTAAAAGTTCCTGGTGGGAAAAAAAATCGTGGCTATTACAACTCAATCGCCAATGAAGTTAAATCTATGCGTAATTATATAGTTACCCCTAAAGATGCAAAAGATGGCGAAAGTTATGCAATTGGTTGGTCACCAGAACAACCTATGTACATAGAAATGTATCATTCAGACGCAAATGGAAACCAAACACAAATTGCTAGTAATGAAGAAGCACACCATGTATTAAAGAAGTTTCCTGAATTAAGAAAGTTACATATGGATGACTATATTAGTTTTATTGATGCTACAGATAGAGAGCCAACAGCATATACACCGTATGAAGGCAGAGAAATTACACGAAACGGCATGCCTGAATACTTGTTTAATCCTACTGAAGAAACGATAAATGACAGAGTTGAAGTACTTCAGTATGGTCCAGTTCCAGGAAAAACACATGAGTTACCTAAGTTTGAAGTTAGACCAAAAGAAAAAAATCCTTTTGGTGAATTAGGAGATACCTTCTTTGTTGGTTTGAGTTTAAAAGATCAAAGAGGCAACTACGGAAAGATTGATAAGATTACTATACGAAGATTGAGAAACAACTTATATAAATCTGAACCTGTAGATCGATATGGTAATTATAAAGATGATAATAATCCGAACAGAGACTTTGAACCGGTTGATACAAAAATCAGAAAACAAAGTAGTGAATTAACTGGTAAAGAAGTTGTTGACTTTTTTAAATATTATCCTGAACTAAGACGAATGATTAGAGATGAAAATATTCATCCTAAAGTACCCCCTCCTGCACTTGCTGTTAAGCCGGATGAAGAAGGTAATGTAGAAACAAATTCTGTACAGATGGACAACTTTACATTAGAAGATACTCCTTCTACATCTCCTGAAGTTGAAAAACAATATATTATTCCTAATCAACCGGAGTATGAAGGAGAATTTTATACTTTATTTACTTACGACCCGCAGAAAGAAACCGCATTAAAGAATGGCAAACCTACATTTAATGATTATGGTACTATATCGGCTTTTAATGATAGAGGTATAACTCAATTGGTTCAAGGAGAACTAGAGAAGGATCGTTTTATAAATACAACTCGGGAAGAACTTCACCAGGCTCATTTAGGCAGAGCATCAGGCACAATAACACCCAATACTCCAGCATATAATAAACTAATGGAACGTTTACCTGACTTAAAAGAATTAATCAGTGAAAAAAGTGCAGAGATAGGAGATTATAGAACACAAAATATATCTGAAGATGATGTAATTGAACTAGGTACAGAAAGAGTATATACATTTAAAAACAGAGACGGTAGTGATTTATATATTATTACACCAGTAGGCAATCCCCTAAGAGGTGAACACGGAGAGATTAAACAAGCCCATAGAGATAGTGATCATTCCCGAGACCGAATGGGCAATGATGTAGGATACTCTATTCGACAATTAGCAAGTGATGAAACAGACTGGGAAGCCGATGAAGAAGTTTGGAACAAAGATGCATTTGCGGTAAACTTTGAAAGCACAGAAAATAATCCATTATTAGCAGTTAAATTGTTAATAGATCCATTTGCAAGTATAATAGATTTGCAACTAATGGATAAAAAGTTAGACGATAATCATTTAGTATCTACTAAACGAGACTTTAGTGTAATAGGTGTAAACAGTATGCCCCAGGGTGGTATAGAGACATACATGGAAGGAACTTATTTAGGAAAGGCAAAGAAGAATCCAGAGTTATATCGATGGTTACAAGAAAAAGCAGAACAAAGAAATGCTGAGACTAAGGGCATAGGAGATTTTATAAACTTTTTAGATGTCACTTCAGAACAAATGACAGATGAACAACGTAGTGTGCCGAAAGTATATGGAATTGATATTGTCGGTATTGCAAAAATTGGCATTAGTAATCCTCTATACATGTGGCAAGGTAGAAGAGCGGCATTTGAAAGAGCAGAAAGTAAATTCGCATCGCCTGATGAAGCAGAAACCAAAAAATATAGTCGATATAATGAAGAATATAAAGAAAGTCTTAAAGATATAAACATTGATGCATCTAATGATAATAATTGGACTACAATAACTGATATGACTTTAATAGTAAAACCAGAATCAGATACAAAATTTGGGAATATAGGATCAAGTAACAGTCAAGTTGGTACTTTTGTTCAAGTACCTTTTTCTAAATTTTTAAATATGGGACCTAAGTTGGCTAATGCAGATAAAATTATACCCAAGAAAAATTTGAAGGCAATGGGTGCTATACCCACAAAAACATGGGGACCAAGACAAGTAGCCGCACTAGCACCGAGTTCTAAATTAACTAATAAAGGCAAGCCTTGGATTAAAACTATACAAGAATTTAAAATGCCAGATGGAATAGGTATTGACTCTTCTGGTATGCCTGATAAAATTTTACCTCCGGGAACTGGATACATGATAACATTAAATCCTATATCTAATGACAACGGTCCAAAGAAAAGAGTAGATGGTAAATTAGTGAGACAACGAAGCCCATACTCATCAATGATGAGTGTCTTTAGAGAGAAAGGATTAAATTTACCCTGGGACCTTGAACGTTATATATTAGACTATGGTAAAAAAGAAAATAAGATGCTAATTTACTTTGCTAATAATCGTGTTGCATATATAATTGATCCAAACTATAGTAATTTTAAAAAAATCAATTTAAAACAAGACGAAAAGAAATCACTGTTTTTTGATGAAGAATATGGATTGTTCCCTCAATTAAAACCTATCTTTAACGAATATACTAAATCAAATAAATGGTTGCGTGAAAATCAAATTCATGCTATAATGTCTAAGATAATATTTGAAGGTCTAGGTGATAAAGCATACTATGAACTACAGAAAAAGAAATCAAAACCTAACTATGGTCAACTTGTATTCTTAAATAATATAAGATTAACAGGAAGTTATAGTAACGAACAATTAAAAGCAATGGGCTTCTTTATGAAGAACGGCTCTTGGGCAATACAAAAACCTAAATATGACAGACTTGTTGGTGACGGTAAACTAAAAGAAATGATTAGCAGACCATTACTTACAGGTAAGAACAAAATACCAAACGTCGGTAAAAAGAAAGTAACTGAAGGTAAAAAGTTACCTAGAACAAGTGAATTCTTATATCAAAAAGTCGATGAAGTAGAAGACATTAAACGATTGTCTGGTGTGTATGATAACTATCAAATACCAGTACATGTTGAAGGTGCAACAAGTGCATCGATGGGTTCAAATATATCAAAGACTGCAAGTGAAATATCAAAAATAATGAAAGAGAAAAACATTCAACCGGGCACTCCTGAATGGTTTCAACTATGGTTCTCAAAGCCGTACTTAACAGGCGAAAAGCCAACAGGGAAAGACTAATGAGAGCAACAGAATTTATAACAGAGGCTGATGTAGAATATAGTTCTACAAAGCAGGGGAAACGCCTTCATACGATCGGTGATGTCTATGGTAAAAAGAAGACCAAGTTACCCACTGCTAAATATAAAGATAATAGAAACAATTCACAAAAGGGGATATTTAAATGAAAAAATACGTATTTGGGGCAATCGCAATAGTAGTAATTTTACTTGCATTCGCAGGTTGTCAAACACCAGTTGCAAAAGTTGGCAGTGATCCAGTTACATTAGGATTGCAAGTTACTAACAAAGGTGATCAAGCATTCAATTGTAATCAAACATTTGCAGTAGATAAGAAAGATGTTACAACTACTGTAGCCGTAGGAGAAACTGTAAACTTACAGTCTAACACACATGATCCTTCAGGAACAGTCTTTACATGTTATATTACTCCACCTACATCAGTAGATCAACCTGATCCAGGCAACGGTAATTTTGCAATGACATACGGTTACTGGAGTAATTCAGCACACGTGACATGTGATAACGATTGTAACAAAGGTTACCCTACAGAATCTGTACACTATACAGGTAATAATTGGAAATATACAGCAACTTTTGCTAAACCACAATCAGAAATATATAATTCTGTTGTAATTACTACCGGCGATCTATAATATGAAATCTAGGGACTTTAGAAAACTGAATGAAAGCATTGACTTCTCAGTGTCAAAGTCCTATGAAGACGAAAAGGGCAGAACTATACATGATATGAGTCACTTTGGTGAACGCAAAAATGTAGATTGCTGGGTATGTGATGGAACAGGTAAAGACAAATACTATGACGAAGCAATGTGTGATTACTGCGAAGGGAAAGGAGATAGACTTGAGTTTGTAAGTGATGCTCCTGAAATGAATGTTAGCAATACTAATGCATTTAAAATTATTGATATGTTAGGATTAGAACAAGACTATTCAGGACATATTGATAACAAAGATTTGCCTGCTCTTATGCGTAAACTAATTCAATTAAAAAATTCAGATTCATCACAATACGCAGAACCTGGATCACAATCAGGTGGAGAAATAGGTACATATAAAGACCAAGATGGCATGGATAGAATAGGCAGAAAAGGCCCGATGATATATAACATGGGTACTACTGATAATCAAGTAAAACAATACATAGATCAACTAATTAAAATAGTGAAATTTGCTCAGGACAACGATGCTGATTTTGGCTGGGGATAATGAGATTTTTTCTTTGTAAGGACAAGTCTAAATTTACAAAATCGCAAAACATAAAACAATATGGCGATTGGTACTTTATACATGAAGATGATGTTAAAGTATATGAAGATAATGATCATCTTGTTTTATATTGTGGTTACTTAATCGAAGGCGACATCATAGAAGCATGTAAGAACTTTAGTTTTGATAATGAAAATGGTAATTTCTTTGCAATCAAACTCACTAAAGATACTCATAAGATATCATTAGACTATTTTCAAAATCATAAGATATTTGTAGCCGACAAATATGGCATAGAGATTTCAAATTATCTGCCATATATGACTATCAAAGAAGAAGATATTACAAACACTACTGCATTAGATGGCACAAAATTAAAATATGAACGAGAATTTGATGCAGATGAAACATTTTACGATCACATCAAATCTTTTATTCCTCCTTATGATTACTTACAAGATGCAAGAGATGCTTACGAGCAAGAGATTTGGGATAGTGAAGAACTAACTGAATACATATATGAATGTATGAAATCTCATGCAGACATTATCAAAGAACAATACCCATTACGATATTGTTCTTTAAGTGAAGGCATAGATTCTTGTGTTCAGTCATTGTTTTTCTACGATGATTTACAACTGTTATATGACATTTCTCCGTGTGATGCAGGCGCAGTACATTTAAGATGTATTAAAGAAACACAAGAAAGATTTCCTAATACACATCATTATACATGGCACACAAAAGAAAATACAGAAGAATGTATAAAATATCTTACAGATTCTTCATGTCGTTGGCAATCAATATTACCAACATGCAAACAAGTATCATCACAAGATAAACAACCTGACATTGTTATGTATGGAGTAAACGGTAATGAAATGTTTGTCAGAGACTTTATACCTCATATGTTGTTATTGTGTTTAACATACTACGAGCATGACACGATAAAAATGAAAGAAAAACTTCATGCTGAAATTGATAGTAAAAGAAGTCACTATGGAGTAACATACTCTTTACCCTCAGATGGTAATTGGATAACAACTGACACGTATGTTACAGCATTTATGCGAAAATATTTTAAAGACCACATACAAGAAAAACCTTATATGTGGAAAGAAAAACAAAAGACATTTGAAGAAGGTTTTTTGATGGTAACCACTCCTAAATTATATACACGTATGATTAGTAATAATAACAACATTATGTGTGCATCAATATATAATGATAGAAGAATATTCCATGAAGTCTTAAAAATGAAAAATCATTATTTAATAAGTGATATAATGAATGGTCCAATTCAAAGATCGATCATAAATAAGTTTGAGCATGAATTTACTACACCAAGTAATGATGTATTAGCGGCTAGTTATGATACATTATATGCCGCAACATATGATGCAACACATGACAGAGATTTAGGACAACATATATGAGAGCATTTGAATTTTTAAGTGAAGGTTTTGCAGGAATACCTGACTATAAAACAATGCCTGCATACAAACTTAAAAAAGCATCTAAGGGTAAACACAAATTCTTTTTGCCTACAGACGCACCTGTACCCGCAAGTGTATCAGCATTAGACGAATATAAAGTAGACAATGAACGAGGCTTAGGCTCTACACCCAATAACTCTAACGTAGATTATATGGGTTTTAGAACAATGATGAAGCCTACTACATTTTTAAAATTAGCAAAGCCTTTGCCCGAAGGTCATAGATCAAAAAATTATCCAGAACTTGTTCAAAAGATAAAGTCAGGAGAAGGCATCGGCAGTCCATTCTTAAGTATAGAGATACCAGATGGCTGGGAAGATGAACCACCAGACTTTACTCGTCCAACAAAAGTAACAGGGCATGAGGGTAGACATCGTATGAATGCTATAATAGAACTTGAAGGAGATGTTCCTGTAGAAGTTCATCTATGGGGCAGATTTGAAAAATCTGAATTGCGTAGAAGATATATAACAGATGAAATGTTTGATGAGTTAGAAAAAGGTCTCATCAGTGAGACAGGTCAATACATAATTAATCCTTTCTTATCAATCCAGAGATAATCGTGTCTAAAGGTCACATGATTATTTTAGGTGGATCTTTCGATAGGCATGATGCGGCTGACGTTATTCAAAGTGCAAGTGATGATTTAAACTCGTCAGTATGGCCGAGTGTCAAAAGAGCCCACGGCGCACATCGCATTGCTTCATATCTAAGAAACGAAGGTTATGATGTCGAAGTCTTAGACTTTTGGCCGGCATGGTCACCAATACAAATATTAAAATTCTTTCATCAACGAGTTAGAGAAGATACTATATGCATAGGTCTTTCTGTTTTGTTTCCGTTAAGTTATGGTGTCATGGGAAAAGATGACAAAGCAAGTATAAAAGTTAATGAAATGCTACAGACTATAAAAAGACTTAAAGAAATATATCCTAATATACCTTTTGTGGGAGGGTCTCACAATATATCTGCATTAATAGATTATCATTTAGATTATTATGTTACTGGTTACGGAGAATATGCAATTACTGAATTATTAAAATACTTTAAAAAAGAATTCAATATGTTGCAGATGACAAAACAATTATATAGAGGCGTAACAATCAATGTAATAGAAGCCACAAAAGATTACCCTGCTTACCCTATGCCCAATGCTAATGTTTCATATGAAGATAGAGACTATATACAACCACAAGAAGTATTGTCATTAGAATTATCTCGCGGGTGTAAGTTTAAATGTAAGTTCTGTTCGTTTCCTGTTTTAGGAGTTAGGGGAGATTTTAGTAGATGTATTGATAGTCTTAGAGAAGAACTTATTGAAAATTATGAACGTTGGGGAATCGATACTTATTCAGTAAACGATGAAACGATTAATGACTCACCAGATAAATTAGCAAAGTATGCAAAACTCATAAAAACTTTACCTTTCAAATTAAAGTTGGGAGGCTTTATGAGAGCAGACTTAATGGTAGCACACCCTGAGACTTGGCAAGATATTTGGGATATGGGTTTACATACACATTATTATGGATTAGAAACATTCAATCGAAAGGCAGGTTCTTATGTAGGCAAAGGCATGAAGCCCGAAGTATTAAAAGAAGGTATGGTCAAAATGCAACAATGGTTTAAAGACAGAGGTCCTTATCGTTGTCAAACATCTATGATTATTGGCTTACCGGGAGAAACAAGAGAAACGTTTTTTGAAGGACTAAATTGGGTAAAAGAAAACTTAGATATAGGCGCATATTCAATATCACCATTGTACATTGCAGGTGGAACAATTGCAAATATGTTATCTGTTCAGAATTCTGTATTTGAGAAAACATGGAGAGAAGAAGGAGTCATTACAGAAACTACAAACGAAGAAATGGGTGTTGACTTTTCTGAGTTAGATGAAGAAACAGCACATTTTGCATTACCATTAGAATCTAGTGCATATTTAAAATGGCAACATGATACTATGAATATTTGGGAAGCATTTAAAATATTTGAAGAAGTTGTACATGATGACGAACTTAAACAAGACATCGGTCCAGGCGTGTTTTATTATCACAGATATCTCTCTACAAATAAATATACAATAGACGATATATTTAATAAGAACATTGAGCCTTATAGTAATGATGATTTAGATAGACAAGAGGCTTTTATCAATAAGTACATAGAAAAGAAACTAAGCAATTAAGAGATAAATACTATTATGGACAAGTATAAAAAAACAGCAGGATTAAATTATTTAAGTGAAAACTCATACAAAGGTGACGGTTCTCCTGGTATGGTAATGGGTATTGCTAGTGATGCACGTGGTGACACTAACACTTACGAAGCAAGGAAGCCAACTACTAATAGTAATCATAGTACAGAAAGAGACAAAAAGACATACGATCCAGCACACGGTCATACAAAACCAGAAGGGGGCAATCCTCAAGTATGTCATCTATGTAAAGGTGAAGGTTGTGAGCCATGTGGACACACAGGTGAAGAGATTACGAAGAAACGCAATGATCCTAAAGTCGATGAGGCTAAACATTCTGAACTAAATGATATCAAAAGATTATCTGGATTAGATGAACAAGATGGTTCAGGATCATACGGTGGACAATCTCCTCTTACATATGATACGCAACGTTCATCAAAAATGAAAGAAGAGGAAGAAGAAATAAACGAAATAGCAAGACTGTCTGGTGTTAAAGAAGCATTTGCTTGGGACGAGATTGATGAAGCAAAACGAAAGGCAAGACATGATGACGATGATGACGAAGAAGATGAAAAGCCAGAAGATCCTGAAAAAGATAAAGTGCCACATATCTTAATGCAATTAAGAAAAGCACAAGACGTAGATGGTGATCACCCAATTAAGTTTTTAGACGGTTCAGAAGTTATACTACCAATAAAAGATATCAATGAGTTTATGCAAATGTACATGAACGTCAAGCCACAAGATAGAGAAAGATTACAACAAGTGGCTATTATGAGTAAAGATAAGTTTGATAAACTGTTAACATTCTTCACACCTAAACACGGTAAAATGGAAAAAAGCATTTACGAAGATGAAGAAATGGGCGAGATGCTTACTGAAGCACAATTCGATGAAGCCGCAGGTGAGAAAGATGCTTGTTATCACAAAGTCAAAAGCAGATATAAAGTATGGCCTAGTGCATACGCATCTGGTGCTTTAGTTAAATGTCGTAAAGTAGGTGCATCCAACTGGGGCACTGGCGGCAAGAAAAAGAAAAAGAAAAAGAAATAATGCGTATCAATGAAATCTTAACAGAGTCAATCATTGAAGAAGATTTAAGAGCCTGGTTCGGCAAAGGCAAGAAAGGCGGAGCCGGTGGCGGTGGTTGGGATAGATACAATACCAAAGGCGAACGTGTAGGTAAATGTGGAGATGGTAAAGGCAAGGGCAAACCTAAGTGTTTATCAAAAAGCAAAGCCGCAAGTCTACGTAACTCTGGTGGAAAGAAAGCAATTGGTAATGCTGTAAAGAGAAAGAAAAAGCAAGACCCTAATAAGAATCGTAAGGGTAAAGCAAAAAACGTCAGTAACAAGCCGAAGAAATAACATGAGAGCATCCGAAGTTGTAAAGCCTTATCACTTATATGCCGCTACTGTGTTTGTACAACAGCCGGGATACACAGGCAATATGGACTTCACTGTCTCTGCTCAAACTCATTTTGAAGCAAGACAATTAATGAAGAAAATGTATAATATCCCTGATTACAGAATAGGAAGTCTACGTTTAGTCAAACGAGGTTAAGCAGGTTTACTGTAAACAAAATACTTTCTATCGTTAGCATCTTGTTTAAATGTCTCTAGTTCTAAACCGAACTCTTTAGCAAAGTTGTGAGCAACTTCAAAACTCCATTCAAACACTTCTACCCAAAGACCGTTCTTATGTTGAATACCAGGGTTGACTCTAAAGAACATCTTACCACCTTTAGCAAGTAGTTTATTACAGTTTGCTAATCTAACTCTGATATCTTCAAGTGAGTTAAAGTTAATTGAACCTAATGCTATGATTGCATCAAAGTGTTCGTCAACGTTTGCATACTCTAAGATATCTACTTGATAGTCTGCCATATTATTATAAGGATCAATGCCGATCAAGTTTGGTATACGTTCTTTAAACTGATTGTATCCGCAACCTACATCTAATACTGCTTTAGGATTTAATTTCTTAACTTCATCAACTAACTGCCAACCTGTATAACTATATATTTCAGTCTGTGGTTTCCAAATCTCACCAAAGAACATATTAGAGTATTTGATATCTAGTTGATCGACAACAGATTCAATAGTACCTTCCCATCTAATGTTGGCATCTAAGTCTATTGTTTCTAAGATGTCTTCTTTGAACTTATCAAACTTGACTGGAGTAATAGCCATTTCTTCAAACGTAGACTTTTCATTAAGATTAGTTCTGATATGATCATATTTAGGTAAGTTAAGTGCCTCTTCTAAATTTTCTATAACCAAGTTAAAAATTTTACTATTCATTGAATTTTTTTGTCCTTACTGTAAATTGTATAAATATATTTATAATTTTTACGAAGTACGTATATTTTTCTCAATCTCAGAGATAAATACTAGTAGTGATTATTTAATTGCTACAACCCTTAAGGAGAATAATATGAAATCAAACAAAGAATTTGTTGCTAGTATTGTCGAAGGCAATCAAGCATTATTCAAAGCAAGTCAACTTAACGTTGCAGAGTATTTCAACAACATGCCTGACGAGGATGCGTTGGTAGAACACTTTGTTGGACGTATGGTTAACGAAAGAATGAACATGGTAGAGATTAGCAATAACATTGCATCTATGCCTGCTGATTCAGACCCTATCGAACTTCAAAACTTAACTAAACAAGCAAACGATGAAGCAATTCATTTTCGTTTAGTAAAAGAAGTTATTGAACATATCAAAGGCGAAGAAGTCGATGTTGCAAAAGCAATTGCAGACGAAGAAGCAAAACCTACTGCTAAAGGCGCAAGTCTTTTAGAAAAGTATGATGCTGATTCAGACCCAGCCGCTCTTGCCGCTTATCAGTTAGTCGCAGAAGGACGTGCAGAAGCAGTTTGGAACACAATGGCAGACGTAATCGAAGATGAGTTTATCTCAACTCGTTATGCTAAAATTGCTAAAGACGAAGGCTTTCACAGCACAATCGGTGCAATGAAACTAGAAACTCTAGTTGGTGATGCTGAAACTCAAGCACGTGTTGAAGAACTTGTTTCTAACATGCGTAAAGACTTGTATGAAATCTCATGCAAAAACACTAGCCACAATGCAGAAGGACAAAAATTAGTATCAGAAGCATACGGTTGGTAAGAAGACTTATGTAATGAAGATCGGTCTTACACAGAGGATTTTACATTACAACAACACGGCGTATGATTGCTTAGAACATGGTTGGTACAACCTACTAAGCGGTCATACGTTTTTTTATATCCCTAATATCATTGAACAAGACTATAAAAAGTTAGTCAGTGATTTAGATATGATTATCTTTACTGGTGGAGACGCCAGTCCTCATAGAGTGCTAGTAGAAACAAAAGTATTAACGCAATGTTATATACAAGACAAGCCTGTACTAGGTGTTTGTCACGGAGCATTCTTTATAAACGAATTAGAGCAAGGTGTTAACAGTACAATAGAGAATCATTACGACACTACTCACAAAGTAATTTTAGAAGACCAAGAATACGAAGTAAATAGTTATCACACAAATCAGATAAAAGAAGTTGGTGCAGACTTAAATGCGATTGCTCATGCAGACGATGGTAGTATCGAAGCATTTAAACATAAAAACAGACAAGTTTGGGGTATCGTTTGGCATCCTGAAAGAATGGAAGAAGCAGTGTTACCCTCAGACCTAAGGAGTTTAATACAATGAAAGGTATGACAAACGTCACCGGAGAGTTAGACATAAGAGATCGTTGGAATCTAAAGATTATTAAAGTAGAAGCCCACGAAGTTAAAAGTTATACACCAATTGGTATGGCATATGTTATGATGAAAAATGCTAATTTTGATAGCAAAGACATAACATTAACACAGAAATATGCATGTGTCAATATAGGAGATACTTTTACTGTGTCTTGCGGAGATAATAGTTCTGCATGTATTATTGATTTTCCAGGTCTTAGTCTATTAGAAACTCGTCTGTTTATACAAGAATGTTTAGATATGGGTAACTTAAGTTACATGGACGGTGGTACAAACACTACTGCAATCAATCCAGGAAGACTAGGTGATCCTGTTATCAACTATGTTCATTTCCCTGCTCACATGTATCAAACATTACACACGCATCCTTCTCACAGAGTTGGACTAGTCATTAGAGGCAACGGTAAAATAGAATTAGACAACAAAGAATTCTATGATATTAATGAAGGAGAGATATTCTTCATGCGTAGAAACTGTTTACATAACTTTATCTGTGAAGATGAAGATGTAATTGTCTTTGTATGGTCTCCGGACAGTGGTACAGGTCCTACAGACGAAGTTAATCCATTAAAGATCAGGACTTATGTTGGACAGCAACGATATCACAAGTAAGAAACTCTTAATCATCACGGGACCTCAAGGGTCTGGTAATCATCTGTTTAGTAGACTGTTTAGTTTACATGATGATGTGGGTGGTTGGAAAGAATTAAATGACAAATACTGGGTACCTAGTGATGAAGAAACATTTGCTGAGTATTGGGTTTATCCAGAACATTTAAAAGACTTTGACTTCAGTGAACATGACTATTGGGTAGCAAATGTCAGTTGTCCGTTCATGTATGATGGTGTACGATATGTTCCCAAGATCAAAGAGTTTGCAGACGAATGTATTAAACTAGGGATTGATGTTACTATCGGTATCATCGTTAGAGACAAGAACATTAACGAAGCACAACAACTCAGAGTCAGAAAAGAAGTCACAATGCCTATAGCACTTGACTATTACTATGACAATCTGTTAGACTATGACACGCATTTCTTAGACCATGAAGCATTCTTCTTACACAAGTCTCACTATCTAAAATATATTAGCAAAGTGTTAGACTTTCCAATTGCACATGACAATCCAAACATAATGAAATTCATTGATGAAGATGCAAATCACAAGTATGTCAAGTATGTAGATGAATATTGGCTTGACAAAGAAGTGTTAGACGGTATTAGAACAAAGAAAGAGAGAAACATATGAAATATATTTTTGTAGCAGGTGCTCCAGGCTCTAAATGGAGTAGTGTATGTAAAAACATTTACTACAGTGATTCTATAGATCAAAGTGATGCTAGTGAAGACAGAGAATACTGGCATGATGCTAGTGGACAATTAGACTTAATGCATATCGGTGCATATTTTGATCCAGGCATGGAGTTTGGAGATTTCTTTTTATTTCTTAACAAGTATACAAAAGAAGAATGCGAAGCAGAGTTTGATAGACCTTTTTCAGGCGAAGGCGTGCGTATTATTAAGAGTCATGTGTTCGCACATCATATAGACTTTCTAAAAGATAACTGGCCAGACTGTCCTATCGTTTTAGTTCACAGAGATAATGATGCATGTTTGGGTTGGTGGGTAAGATGTGGACACTTTGATATTACATACCCTTTGTATCATAAATATTATGTGAACTTAAAAGAAATGAGTAAGATTATAGACGATCAAAACAAAGATATCGTCAATGCATGGAAAAGATATGGTGGTATTAGTCCTAGAGACAACAGAGATTTAGCAGATATATTAAAAATCAATCAACCATCAGAAGAATATGAACAAGACTACAATCTGAAAGATATCGGAGTAAAGGTAATATGACACAAAGCAGTTGGGAACAATTAAAACTAAGAAGCAACTATCACTTTGATCCTGATTTGATGCATCCTCTATATGATACCGTAGATAGAGTAGGACAATTACATCTAGCATTAGAACAATCACAGTTAGACCAACTGGTAGCAGAATCCAAAGAAGCAACTTGGCGTACAAGAGGTAATCCTAAGAAAGAATCTAAAGTCAGAGGTGAAGATGAATTCATACAAGAAGATTATGACTTAGAAAAGACTGGCTACGGTGTTGACTATGTAGTTAGTAATCTCAATTGGGAAGTCCCTGCTAATTTACAAGCAATAGCAGATTCATTTGGCTTAGATGACATGATGACTAGAATTCATGTACAGAATCCAGGTCAAGTATGGAACTTGCATATGGACAAGTTAGAGAAATGGAACTTTGAAGATCCAGATACTGTAGAACGTTATATGATTCAACTATCTGATTGGCGACCTGGACAATGGTTCAGTTATGGTAACTACACATTTGAACATTGGAAAGCAGGTGATGTAACTACATTTAAATGGCAAGACGTTCCCCACTCTACTGCAAATGCAGGTCATCATCCTCGTATAACACTACAAGTTACAGGTGTTCGTACTGAAAAGTCTAAAGAGTTTATAAAATTGCTAAGAAAAGGAGAGTCATAAACACTCCCTTAGCAAATGATATCCATAGCATGGCATAGTCAGACAGATTAAATTTTCTTTGAACTGCCCAAGTCATTTCTTTATGAATGGTTAATAAATGTTTCATGTGTTTTTCCTCGTATCAACATCTTTGCATATTTCTTTTGCAAGGTCACTTCCTGTAGATGTAAACATAAACGGAAAGAATGCATGTATAATGACTGCAACTCCCGTTAGTATCATACTTATTCCGTAATATAACGCATGGATTAAATGTTCCAGATATGTTTCACCCAAAGAGTGCGGATGTTTTATAAATTTGTTTCGTAGTTTATTGAAAAATGTGATGATTTTGCTCACCGTATATTTTGATATACTTGCCAGCAATTTCATCTGCTTCTGATTCTATAGGAGACCCTGGGTAACTTGAGTTAGGTGTAATCATGTCTTTCTCTCCTTGTCGAATGTGAACTAATTCATGGAATACTGTTCTAAGAATATCAACTAAATTTCTGTTTCCATAGACCCAAATCTCATCAGAACCGAGTTCGTGTCTACCTGTATGATGCCCGTCTTGTGCTTCTTGTGTGTCATAACTTAATTTGACTTTGGGCATGTTTTGAACTTTTAAAACATCTCCCATCCAATGAGCCGCTTTTGTTACTTCATCTTCAATATTCAAATCATCACTAAACATTTGATCAGATGCTGTTAATTCTTCTCTGGCTTTATGTGCTTGTTTGGCAGCCTGCTTGGCGTTACGATAGATTTTACCTTTTTCGTCTACATTGTATTGATCACTCTTAATCTTTGGAAGTCTGTTCTCCAAGTCTTTAAGCGGATTTTCTGTGATAAATTGATAGGCTCTCATACTATTATTTATCATAAATTGCTTTTGGGAAATGTTTTGCTTGACTTATATCGCATTAAATATTACAATAGAAACATGATATTACCTGAATCCGACAAAGCATTGCACATCATCTGGGAACTAGAATATGAGATGCTTAATGAACGTAACTGCGGTTACACGGGTTCTGATATGAAGAAACGTCTATGGGAAATCAAAATGAGAGTCGATAGAGCAATTGCAAAGGCTCCTACATATCACGGCGATCCAAACTACGAACAAGAATATCTTGTAGCAAAAATTAAAGGCGAAGTATGAAGTTAGGCATTATTGGTAAAGGATTTGTTGGCTCCGCAGTCAGCAATGGGTTTACTAACGAGACAGAACAATTTATTGTTGACCCTGCAATTAATTCGCACACAATCAAAGATTTAGTAGAATGGGATCCAGACATGATATTTGTTTGTGTACCTACCCCACAACAAGAATCACATTTAGATGTAGATACTCACATAGTACGTGAAGTATTACTTAACATTGGATTTACAGACTATGCAAACGTTGTCGTAGTTAAATCTACTATCACTCCTGATCATCTAACGCAGTTTAAGAAACTTTTTAATGGATTACGACTTGTATATAACCCTGAGTTCTTAACTGAAGCAAACAGTTTACAGGACTTTATCAATCCAAATATGCAAATACTAGGTGGAGAGTTACAAGACTGCATCGAAGTAGAACAAGCATATATCAATCATAGCAAAGTTAAAATCGTACCCACATTCAAAACGGATACAACATCAGCAAGTCTGATGAAATACACAATCAATAGTTGGTTAGCAACGAAAGTATCATTCTTTAATGAATTATTTCATTTGCACCAATCAAGCAATGCAGAGACTACATGGGAGCAATTTACTGATATGGTAAAACGTGATCCAAGAATAGGAGACAGTCATATGCAAGTCCCTGGACCAGATGGTATGTTTGGTTTTGGTGGACATTGTTTTCCAAAAGACACAAAAGCATTGTTATATTATTCTAAACTAGAGGGAGCACCACTCACTCTATTAGAAAAAGTCATCCAACAAAACGAAGATGACAGAAACGGGTAAATGCACCCTTGACAGTGTACAGAATACCCTGTATACTATACGCATAGATTTACATAATCATAGGAGATAATCGATGGCAGCAAAATATTTTAATCCAGAGCAAGTCAACAAAATGAAGCAACTTGTTAACGAAGGCATGGCAGTAATGCAAGAAGTAGAAACACTTAATGGTGGATTGACTGATACTGTAAAAGCAATAGCAGAAGAACTTGAGATCAAGCCTTCTATTCTTAAAAAAGCAATCAGAATTGCATACAAAAGCAAATTGACTGATACGAATGCTGACCATGAGCAACTAAACGATATATTGGAGACTGTTGGTAGAACTCTTTAATGTCATATGTCGATGCAATACATGATAAGTCTGCGGAAAGAATTCATGTCGTAGAACGTAGTCCTGCAGGTGAACGGATATTCAAAGAATATCCTACTAACTATGTTATGTACTATGAAGACAGCAAAGGTAAGCATCGTTCATTGTATGGAACTCCTGTCAAAAAGTTTTCGTCACGTAAACAAGCAGAATGGGAGAAAGAGAAACGCATCCACGGTAAGAAACGTCTGTTTGAAGCAGATATTCCGATCGTCTTTAGATGTCTCAGTGAGAACTATCTAAAGGTTGATGCTCCCAAACTGCATACGTGTTTCTTTGATATTGAGGTAGACTTTGATCCTAGTAGAGGATTCTCTCCCCCAAGTGATCCCTTTAATCCTGTAACTGCTGTAAGTTTATACTTAGACTGGCTTGATCAGTTAGTCTGTCTTGCAGTTCCCCCTAAGCATATGACGTATGAGACTGCACAAGAAGCAATTGCAGAGTTCCCTGACACTATGTTGTTTAGAACAGAGAAAGAATTGTTCGATGCATTCTTTTCACTAATCGAAGATGCAGATGTGTTGTCGGGTTGGAACTCAGAAGGATATGATATTCCTTACATGGTTAATCGTGTTACACGTGTGATGTCTAAAGATGATACACGTAGATTTTGTTTGCTTGGACAGTATCCTAAGAAACGTAAGTATGAACGATTTGGTAAAGAAGAAGAAACGTTTGACTTAGTTGGTCGTATTCACTTAGACTATCTACAACTTTATAAGAAGTATAACTACGAATCTCGTCACAGTTATAAACTAGATGCGATTGGTGAAATGGAAGTTGGTGAAAAGAAGACTGAGTACGAAGGGTCACTTGATCAATTATATAACAAAGATTTTAAAAAGTTCATTGAATATAACAGACAGGATACATTACTACTTAAGAAACTAGATGATAAGTTGCAGTTTTTAGAACTTGCTAATCAACTGGCGCATGAGAATACTGTATTGCTTCCAACTGTTATGGGCTCAGTTGCTATGATTGAAATGGCTGTGATGAATGAAGCACATGAACGTGGTGTAGTTGTACCCAACAAGATAAGATCAAATCTTAATACAGTTAGTGAAGGTCAAGCGGCAGGTGCTTATGTAATGAATCCTAAGAAAGGACTGCATGAGTGGATAGGCTCTATCGATATCAACTCACTATATCCTTCAACTATTCGTGCATTGAACATGGCCCCAGAGACTATTGTAGGACAAGTCAGACAGACTTTGACTAATCAGTATATGGAAGAGAAAGGTCTTGAATTAGCAAAAGCAAAGCCTCGATATAAACCAGGCGATGCTCCAGTAGAAGGTCCCGTATTATGGGAGGGTCTGTTTAGTTCATTAGAGTATACTGCTATTCAGAATCAGGAACGTGGCACAATGCTAACAATCGATTATGAAGATGGCAGAGAAGAAGAAATGAGTGCCGCACAAGCATGGAAGATGATTTATGATTCTAACAATCCTTACATTCTTAGTGCTAATGGTACAATCTTTAGATCCGATCAAGAGGGTGTGATTCCTGGATTGTTATCTAAATGGTATTCTGATCGTAAAGTGATGCAGAAGAAACTTAGAGAGTCTACTACAAAGACAGATATAGACTACTGGGACAAGAGACAGTTAGTTCGTAAGATTCTACTTAACTCAGCATATGGTGCACTTTTGAATGAGCATTGTCGTTTCTATGATAAACGCATAGGACAAAGCACAACGTTGACAGGTCGTTCAATCACTAAACATATGTCAGCATTTACTAATGAGATAATGACTGGCAAGTATGATCATACAGGTGAATCAATGATTTATGGTGATACTGATTCTTGTTACTTTAGTGCATGGCCCATGCTTAAAGATGATCTTCCAGCAGACATGTCATTAGAAGACAAGAAGCAAACGTTTATCGATTTGTATGAAAACATGTCTGATCAATGCAATGTATCGTTCCCTGGCTTTATGGAGAAAGCATTTCATTGTCCACGTGAGAAAGGCGAGATAATCAAAGGTGGTAGAGAAGTCTGTGGTGACAGAGGATTGTTTATCACTAAGAAAAGATATGCAATTAATATCTATGATGCAGAAAACAAACGTACTGATAAAGATGGTGCAATGAAAGTTAAAGCAATGGGCTTAGACTTAAAGAGAGCAGATACTCCTGCATATGTACAAGACTTCTTAATGGAAGTCTTAGAAATGACACTATCAGGTAAACAACGTGATGAAATTATCGAAAAGATTAAAGAGTTTAAGATTACATTAGGTAAACAGGATTCATGGACAAAAGGTTCCCCTAAAGGTGTAAACAAACTGACTTCTTATACAATGCTTGAAAAGAATTCTAAGACTGGTAGAGCAAACATGCCCGGGCATGTTAGAGCGGCAATGAACTGGAACACACTCAAACGTGTACATGGAGATAACTACTCAATGGAGATCATGGACGGTTTTAAAGTTGTCGTATGCAAACTAAAGTCTAATGCAATGGGTTATACAAGTATTGCATATCCAACTGATCAACTTAGGCTTCCTGAATGGTTCAGAGACTTGCCTTTCGATGACAATCTGATGGAGTCTACACTTGTAGATGAAAAGATCAGTAACTTGCTAGGAGTTCTTAAATGGGACTTACGAGCAAACACAGACACTAATTCAACCTTTGATGAGTTGTTTAGTTTCGGGTAAATCTTATGTCCAAAACGTTTGCTTTACACATTAAATCCAGATATAATACACAGTATATCTACCTAAATACATTACGAGGAGTATAAATGAAAGATAACTTATTAGACATCATCGGTTACACGCATAGTCTAGGCATCATTGATCTAGTAAAGATCGTGGGAACTGATACAGAAACTGAGATTCATGCAATTGCAGAAGATAAATCTGTTATTGTAACAGGCAAAACTAAAACGCCAGTTGCAGATTTTATCGGAACGTTTGGTATGCCGAATCTGACTAAACTAAAAACTATTTTAGGCTTTGATGTCTATAATGATGATAGTGCTGAAATCGATATGACGAAAGCAAACAAAGATGGTAATGAAATACCTAGTGCAATTCACTTTGCAACTAAGCAAGGAGACTTTGTTAATGACTATCGTTTGATGTCACAAGCAATCATCGAAGAAAAAGTAAGAAATGTTACTTTCAAAGGTGCTAATTGGGACGTAGAATTTGAACCAACAGTTGCAGGTATCATGCGTTTGAAAATGCAGGCACAAGCAAACTCTGAAGAATTGAACTTTACTACTAAAACAGAAGACGGCGATCTTAAAATCTTCTTTGGTGATCCTTCAACTCACTCAGGTAACTTTGTGTTTCAACCTACTGTAACAGGAGAACTTACTAGAGCATGGATGTGGCCTGTTAAAGTATTCTTGTCTATTATGGATTTGCCAGGTGACAAGACTGTACGTATTTCTGATCAAGGTGCGGCTCAAATTACAGTAGACAGTGGTTACACAGTTTACGAATATTTACTACCTGCACAAGCCAAGTAGTTGTTAATTCAACGTAGCAACACTCATTGGGAACAGCCCGAGTTTTGGACTAGGGGCGATAATGTACAACGAGTATATAGGCGTCAAGGATTGTGCCAAGATATTCTAGGAACTCATTATTCATATATCCCAATTGGCAAGGTAGCATCAACGTTTATGTCAGAGTTCCTAGCACAATTAAAGTGGGTAAATCAACCTTGGAATTATAATGATATAGATAAGCATCGGATCCCTAAAAAATACATGGTTGTTTTGCGAGATCCAGTAGAACGTTGGTGTTCTGGTATTGTAGAATACTTAGTCAATCACACTAAGTTTTTAGAAGGCGGAGATGATCAAGGATGGAACTTACAAAACAGAGAAACTATAGATTTTATCTTTGGTGTTGCAAAGTTTGACAGACACACGTGTTCTCAAGTTGATTATTTACATGACTTATTTACAAAGGATTGTGTATTCTTTAAATTAGACAATAATTTTGAAGACACTATGAGAAGGTTTGCGGTAAAAGAATTACATTCACCCATAAATGATGTAATTATAAGAGATTTTGCATATAATACATCAGAGAGAACAACACACAAAACACTTAGGAATACAATTGATTTTCAAATTAAAAATAATCCTAGGTATATGAAAACGATAAAAGAGCATTTTGTAGATGATATTATATTGTTTAATCAAGTAACTTTTTATGAATAACGAGAATATGGCAGAACAAATCGATCTTTCAAAAGAGCATAAGCCGGATTGGGCACTGTTCTTACCCGCAGTCAGTAGTTTTTTTATTACTGGCTTAGGTAAGCAAAGAGATACAACTACTGAGGATTACTTTCCTCAAGAACGTATCCCTGCAGGGTTCAACGGAGACGTAGAACGTCTGAATTTCTTAAACTCGAAAGAAGGTTTGTTCACTTATAAGTGGGGATTGTATTCTGCTGGCCATGCAGACTTAGATGTAACTAAGGACATTCCTGCTGAATCTATCATACGTGATAGAGAAGAGGGTACGTTTATGTTAGGCGACTCGGGTGGTTTTCAGATTATGAAAGGTCAATGGCCTGCTGACTGGAAAGATCCGAATTGTCCTAAAGCACGTGAACAACGTATCAAAGTCCTAACGTGGATGGACACGTATATGGATTACGGCATGTGTTTAGACATACCCTCGCAAACTGTGCAAAATCAACATCTGTTTGACAAGCACGGTATAAAAACCATAGAGGAAGCCGCACTGGCAACGCATATCAACAACGATTACTTTATACACAATCGTAATGGTAACTGTAAGTTCTTAAATGTCTTGCAGGGGTTGAATCATACTCAGTCAGATAACTGGTATGAGGAAATGAAGATGTATTGCGATCCGAATAAGTACCCAGATAATCATTTTAATGGTTGGGCATTCGGTGGACAAAATAAGATAGACATACATCTGACCTTAAAAAGAATCGTTGGTATTATACATGATGGACTGTTAGAACCCGGAAAGCATGATCTTATTCATTGCTTAGGTACATCTATCTTAGAATATGCTGTCCTGTTCTCTGATATTCAGAAAGCAGTAAGAAAGTATCACAATCCAAACTTACAGATTACGTTTGATTGTGCGAGTCCTTTCTTTGGTGCGGCTAAAGGGTTAGCATATTTCAACTCTAATATGGAACACAATACAAAGTGGACATACTCTATGGAGAAGACTGCTGAAAACAAAGACTTTGATACTGACATGCGTAAGTTCAGTGATGCTGTTTTGGCAGAAGGAATACATGAGAAATTCTCTGATTCTCCTGTTACTAACGCAATGGTTATGAAGGACCTTTGTTATCGTGGTCATGGTTTCTTAAACAAGCATGGGAAAGAAACTAAAACGAGTTGGGACACACTCAGTTATACATTGCTACAGGCACACAATGTCTATCAGCATATGTTTGCAGTACAAGAAGCAAACAGACAATATGACTCAGGGTGTGTCCCCGCAATGTTGATGAATGAAACATTTGAAAGTGTAAGATTCGGAGACTTGGTTGATGAAATATTTTCACTTAACGACAGACAAAAATCATTAGACTTAATTGATAAGCACAGTAGATTCTGGATGCAAATTCAGTCAGGATCACAAGGTTTCTCAGGTAAGAGAGCCGTTAATGCAGGCACAATGTTTGATCAACTTTTTTCTGTAGAGGAAGAAACTCCCATAAATAATGATGAAGAACACGAAGATAGTGATGCATTAATGCAGGAAGTTGATGAGTAAATGGGTAAACAAACTATTGACATTAAACACAAAACCTTGTATCATTACTAATGATAGAGATATTGTTGTGGAGTCTAATAGTTGTAACATGGATATCTTATGGTATGCATGTAATTAGAGAATACATTAGACATCATATTGAGTAGGAGAAAAAAATGATAGAACCTAATATTAATAAGCCGAGTCTGTTCAGAAGAACTGTAATGGCAACCGTATATGGTTGGAGACGTGTAATGGATGTAAGATACAATCCATTAAAGTATGTACCTGACCCTAGTTTGCAAACTTACTTTATGTTAGTATTGTTTACTATTTGGAGTGTATGGTTTGGATTCTTAGCAACTGATTACTTAGGCGTAGTTAACTATAACACAGTAGGTAGTATTTTTATTCACGTAGCAATTCTACTACCACTAGCAATGACTAACGCAATCTTTATTGATGCAGAACGTGATGGTCACAATTGGTTAAAAGAATGGAAAGAAGAACAAAGCAGATACAAGTTGCTGGTGAACCGATTGCGTAAAAAGAATCTAACTATTTGGGACCCAAACAAGGAAGCATAATGAGAAGTATTTGGGTAACATTTAGCAAAGAGGGTATACATAAGTATCCTGGTGCTGATACAGATCCTAAGTTAGCAACTGGCGACTGGGACGATGTATCGTTTTTAGGTTATCCTCACAGACATATATTTCATTTTAAAGTATGGATTGAAGTCTTCCATGACGATAGAGATATCGAATTCATACAGTTTAAAAGATGGTTAGAACGTTTGTACGCAGAAGTAGAAAGCAGTACAAGTGTATTACAACTTAATCATAAGAGTTGTGAAATGATCGCAGACGATTTGGCATTAGAAATACAAACAAAGTATCCGAATCGTTACATTAAAATTTCAGTAGCCGAAGACAATGAAAACGGTTGCGAAATGGAGTATCCAATATCGGATACATTAACTTAGGTAATATGAGAATACAAGGAATATTACAATGTCAAACCCTAAAACTGTTCAAGTTTTTGAGGACCTTGAGGCTTACACAGCCTTCTGTAAAGAATATGGGTATAAGGTTAAGCCCGAACATCTTTACAACAAGAGCAGTCGCATCTGGCGACTATACAGTCAACGATATATGGTGTCAAAACCTGTCAGAAACATGTGGGAAATAGATGGCCAAAAATACGAAAAAAGAAAATACTACAAAAGGCGATAAAAAAGTGACTACTAAAAAAGTTACTACTAAGAAGACGCCGGTTAAAAAGAAGACACCTGCTAAAAAGCCTGTTGTTAAGAAAAAGCCGGTTGCTACAAAGAAGCCTGTTGTAGAAAAAAATAGTGTTCAAGCAAAACCTGTACTACAAAAGATTGAAATGCCGAAAACTCCTACAAGAGAAAATGGTACAGTCGTTTTAGTTACAGGTGGATTTGATCCTTTGCACTCTGGTCATTTAGACTACATTGATGCGGCAAAAGAGTTAGGTCGTGACGAATCATGGCACGGCGCTAAAGTAGTTGTCGGTGTTAATAGTGATGACTGGTTAACAAGAAAGAAAGGCAAGTGTTTTATGCCTGTCGAAGAACGAGTTAGACTGTTACTGGCTATGCGTAATGTTGATCAAGTAATCACGTTTGATGATTCTGATGATTCTAGTATGAATGCTATCCATATTACTAGACATATGTTCCCGGATGAGCATATAATATTTGCTAACGGTGGAGATAGGACTAGTGCTAACATTAAAGAAATGAACTATCCAGACACAAATGTATCATTTTCGTTTGGTGTAGGTGGAGATAAAACTCAATCTAGTTCTGATCTTTTAGGTGAATGGGCGGCTCCTCGTACTGAACGTGATTGGGGTTACTATCGTGTTTTACATGAATTCAGCAGAGAAGTTAAGATTAAAGAACTAACTGTTGATCCAGGTAAATCATTAAGTATGCAACGACATACAGGTCGAGCAGAGTTTTGGTTTGTTGCTAGTGGTATTGCTAGTGTATATACAGTAGCATATCCCAATGATGCTAAACGTGATGTAGGAGATATCTTAGTAGGTAAATTTGCTAAACATGACTACACGTTTATCCCTGTACAAGATTGGCATATGTTGGTTAACAATGAAAGTGAGCCATTAACTATATGTGAAATTCAATATGGTGATAACTGTATCGAAGAAGACATTGAACGAGTATTTAGAAATAAAGGATAATTATGCGTAAACTATATTATATGGGCTTAGAACCCTACGAAGCAAGATACACATTACAACTGCAACAGTGGAATACTGATGCATTTAACAAACGTGGTCTTGACTATGTAGTGGTTCCAGGTGAACTATTAACAACTGATCAATCTATTGTAACAGGTCAAGTATTAGACGCACATGGTCGTTCATATTTTGGTATGTCGCAAATGATGTCATTAGTTAAACTGATGAAAGAAGGTGAAGTAACAAGTGAAGACTGCATCTTCTTTGAAGATATGTTTCAGCCAGGTATTGAATCACTTCCTTATATAATGAATCAAGTTTCAGAAGAACACAGACCTAAAGTGTTTGTAAGATGTCTAGCACAGTCTGTTGATCCAGATGATTTCGTACATGTCTGGGGCATGGAGAAGTGGATGGGTCTTTACGAAAAGATGGTCAATGAATTTGTAACAGGTGTCTTAGCAACTAATGAAGAAATGGTTGCACACATGAAGATTGCAGGTTGGACTGCACCCATCTATAATATCTCAGGTCTTGCATTCGGTAAAGACGAAGTTCAGAGACGTTTACTAGAACTAGAAGAATTCAAACCTTTTGAAGAACGTAAAATGAGAGTGGCGTTTACTGCTCGTTGGGACCAAGAAAAACAACCTGACTTTTATATGGACCTTATCGAAGAATGGTATAAAAGATTTGGTAAAGATCATGGCATTGAGTTCTGTCTATTATCAGGTGGAGAGTTAAGAAGCAATAACGACTCTTACATGAAACGCACAAAGAAATTACAGAAACAAAAGAAACTAGTTATCCATGAGAATCTATCTAAGAATGATTACTATATAATTCTTAATGATACTAGAGTTGTGTTTAATTGTGCATTACAAGACTGGGTATCAAACACAGTTAGTGAAGGTGATGCATTAGGATGTAATGTTCTATTCCCTGCTTACAGAAGTTTCCCTGAAACGTTTGCTAATGACAGAGATAGACTTTACATTCCATGGTCAATTGATGATGTGATCGATAAGATGCATCCTCTATTGGGTATTCAACATCAAAATCAAGGCAAAATTAGTGATTGGACTAATGGCACTATTGATCGTTGTATCGACATCATGCAAGGTGATGGAGAAGAGTGGCGCAGAGATAGTGTAGATTATCGACAACAGACAAGAGTGAGTAAATTCTAATGCGAATTGAATCTGAGATTAAGTTAGACTTTTCAGATGTATTAATCAAACCAAAAAGATCAACACTAGGATCACGTAAACAAGTACAGTTAGAACGAGAGTATAACTTTAGAAATACCGATTCAAATATAGGTTATAAAGGAATACCGATTATGGCATCTAATATGGATGGTGTTGGTACTTTTGAAATGGCAGACAAACTTGCTGATCTAGGGTTGTTTACATGTTTAGTTAAAACTTACAGTGTAGAACAACTAACACGGTTCTTTTTAGAAACAAATGGCACAAGACGAAATCATGTCGCCATGAGTATCGGCATCACTGACGATGATATCGAAAAACTAGACAGAGTAATGAAAGTTAAAGGTATCACATATCTCTGTATAGATGTTGCTAATGGTTACTCAGAACGGTTCGCGGGCGTAGTTAAACAGATTAGAGAAAAGCACCCGTCATTGGTTATCATTGCAGGTAACGTGGTGACTGGCGAAATGACAGAGGAGTTAATATTAAGTGGAGCCGACATCGTTAAAGTGGGTATTGGGCCTGGTAGTGTTTGCACTACTCGCATTAAGACTGGAGTTGGGTACCCGCAGTTATCCGCAATCATGGAGTGTGCTGACGCCGCTCATGGTCTTGGTGGACACATCATTGCTGATGGGGGTTGCTCAAGTTCTGGAGATGTAGCAAAAGCATTTGGTGCCGGAGCAGACTTTATTATGCTTGGTGGTATGATGGCAGGACATGATGAAGGTGGAGGAGAAGTTGTTGATGGTAATGTTCAGTTCTATGGCATGAGTAGTGATACTGCTAATACTAAACACTTTGGTGGTCTTAAAGAATATCGAAGTTCAGAAGGTAGAACTGTAAAGATTCCATATAAAGGTGCAATCAAAGATACAGTCCAAGACATCTTAGGGGGCATTAGAAGCGCCTGTACTTACGCAGGAGCACGTAAACTTAAAGACTTGAGTAAGTGTACTACCTTTGTTAGAGTAAATAATCAATATAACAAAGTATTTGAAAACAATTAATGAAGGCACCATCGCATTTACTTACAGCAGGATGTTCTTATTCACAGCCTAATAACATCGATGAAGCATGGCCTTTACATTTAGATGAAACTCTCTCGTCAGTAGAATATATATCACATACCGGTCATGGAGCCGCAGGAAATCAAACTATATCACGTAAAGTTATCAGTGGTGTATTAGATGCATTAGAACAAGGGACATCACCTGATCAAATATTAGTGGGAATTATGTGGTCTGGTAGTGATAGACAAGAACATTACTCAGAAGATTCTGAAAGAAATTACAGTCGTTCTACAAAACTAGGCGGACAAGAAATTTATGATAATTTTTTAGATAGCCTTGAAAATCATGGGTTTGAAATTCCAACATGGATTCATATATCAGAAGAAAATCGCAGGAATATGAAATATTTTTGTAATAGTACGGCTCCGTATGCACTAAGAAATTCAAAAATACCTACTCATTATATTCTAAATCCTCATTGGCAAGATGAATTGACCATGAAATATTTTGAAGATTTTATGAATCCTGAAAAAGCAATTATAGAAACATGTGAACATATCTTAAGAACACAATGGTTCCTTAAAGATAAAGGTATTAGGTATTTTATGACAGAGTATGACCATGATGTATTTTCGTATATGGGTCATAAAGGATCTACACAAGATAGAAGTAACAACAAAAACGAGACTTTAAATTTGGAAACTAAATTATATTCTCGTCATACAGAATCTGTTATATATCCAAATGAGTATACACAAGAAAGACATTTTGCATATTTAGAAAATCCAGAAATCAATTATCTTTACAACGAAATAGATAAAAAATACTGGTTGCCAATAAACAATTTACAAGATTGGGCAACTAACATAAGTGTATATAATCATAGAGACACAACAGATCCGCATCCAAGTACTGAACAACACAAAGATTTTGTAAATCAAATTATATTACCCTTTCTACTTGAAAAATATAACATACAGTAATATAATGAATAAATACATTTGTAGCACAAAGGCTACAACACAATTTAGTATAATAATATCCGCGTTAGGAAGGAGAAAAGACACATGTCTTATAACAAAACAAAAACAGACCCTGTTCTAGGGCAACAAGTACATGAACACTTAGTCAAAATGGGAGTTGAAACTCCAGTGATTGACAATGGTTTATCTCGTACAGATAAAATCGACAAGATTGAAAACAACTTCAATGAAATTATGGAGACATTAGGACTTGATCTTACTGATGATAGTCTTATGGATACTCCTAAACGTGTTGCAAAAATGTATGTAAACGAAATCTTTTGGGGACTTGATTATGAAGCATTCCCAAAAGCAACTGTCGTTGATAACAAGATGAATTATAATGAAATGGTTTGTGAGAAAAACATTTCTGTACAATCTAATTGCGAACATCACTTTGTTATTATTGATGGGTTAGCCACTGTTGCATATGTTCCTAATAAGAAAGTATTAGGCTTATCAAAAATTAATCGTATCGTAGAGTATTTCTCTAAAAGACCTCAGATACAAGAACGTTTAACTGAACAAGTGTATCATGCATTGTCATTCATACTGGATACTGAAGATGTAGCAGTAATGATTGATGCACAACATTATTGCGTTAAATCAAGAGGCGTAGAAGACACAGGTAGTTCTACTATTACAAGTAGACTAGGTGGTGGATTCAAATCGGACCCTGAAGTAAGGGCAGAATTCTTAGCATTAGCAAGGTCGTAAACAATGGCTGGTCCTCAATTACCTGATATGGATGATATTATGTCCAAGATCCGTAAGATGAATATCGAACTGAATTCACCTTACAACGATGGATATCTGTCATGGGGTATTAAGCAAGACTTATACATTCTTAAATTCTTTTTAGATAAAATCATAGCAGATGCACCTGACTTTGTTGGGGAAGAAGAATGGCTTAAGGACAAAGAACAAGAAGTAATGATGGAGATATTAAAAAAATAATGTATTGTTATAAAGATAATTTTCTGTCTGATGAAGTGTTTAACTTGTTTAAAGAAGACATACTTAATAAATATGAGCCTCGGAAAGAATGGACAGAAGAAAATGGAGAATTGCGTTTTGGAAAGTATCTGTCAGGTGAAAATTATAAAGAAGATGCTCCTGTAAGAGTTTTGGATTTGACATACCCAGAAAATAGTGATTATATGTATACTGCGGCGAAACTAGGATCAAAATCATTGCCAGAAATAGCACGTAGTATTAAACAGTACATGATTGAAGATGTGAGTTTGATAAATCCTTTGGCTCGGCAGATGTGGTATCAATATCATTCAAAGAAACAGAAAATAATACCGCATTTGGATCAAGCAGTCAATGAAAAAACTAGTAAACAATCATTTACTAGTCTTCTATACATGCATGATACTTGGGAAGATAGTTGGGGAGGAGAATTGACTTTTCTTAATGGTAATAAATCTATATTACCTAAACCGAATAGATTAGTAATATATAGCAGAGACGAAAAACATTGGGTCAATGAGATTACACATGACTTAGATGATTATCAAAGAATGTTATTCTTTACTGCATGGGGAACAGATAATGATTTTTAATAATGTAAGACAACTTAAAGACGAAGGCAAGACTATTGGCATTACATTTAGTACGTTTGATCTATTACATGCAGGACACATTGCAATGTTATCAGAAGCAAAGAATCATTGTGATTATCTAATCGCAGGATTGCAAACTGACCCTACAATAGATCGACCTGACTCAAAGAATCCGCCGATACAATCTATCGTAGAACGTCAGATACAATTAGCGGCAACAAGACATGTAGACGAAATTGTAATTTATCAGACAGAACAAGATTTATTAGATTTGCTTTTAGTATTGCCTATTGATGTAAGAATCATTGGCATCGAATATCAAGACCAAGAGTTTTCTGGTAAAGATATTTGTGAAAACAGAGATATTAAAGTAATATACAATGGCAGAGATCATAGTTTTAGTTCTTCATCATTGAGAAAACGAGTAGCAGAAGGAGAAAAATGAGTATATTTAATTGGAGAAAGAAAAAAGTGAATAAGATACCAGAGATAGATTTCGGTAAAGGCAAATATTTGTCTACTAAAACATATGGAAACGATAGAGGTTTCTCATGTTGTTTCAGACAATGGAAAGCAACACATTCACATTGTTCGTTATTGCATGGTTATTCACTAGGATTTAAACTTGTGTTTGAGTGTGATTCACTTGATGAACGTAACTGGGTTATGGACTTTGGTGGTTTGAAAGAATTAAAGAATTGGCTAGAACATAACTTTGATCATACAATCGTTGCGGCGAAAGATGATCCTAAGTTAGGTGAATTGAAAGCACTTGAAAAGAAAGGTCTAGCAGTAGTAAGAGTCTTTGACAATGTAGGCTCAGAGAAGTTTGCAGAAGAAGTATTTAAGCAAATGACTATCATCATTGAACGATCAAAGTTTCAAAAGAAAGCACTTAACCCTACTGTAAGAGTTAAGAGTGTAGAAGTATTTGAACATGATGCTAACTCAGCAATTTACGAGAGACAGTAATGGATTTATTTACAACGTTTGTTGCAATTATAATATTTGCAATCATTATTATAATGAATAACAATAGGCCGAGGTTTTAATATGGCTATAGGACAAACAATGTCGTTTGCTACTGTCCCAAGAGATAGGCTTGTGTCTATATGCCAGAGTTCAAATAAAGCAGATGTCTTTGAGACTATCTTAAAAGAGCATCCTCAGATCTCCAGAGAGCGCCTTACAGAACGATTAAGTGATCAAGGTATTGATGATACACAGAGAATTTTAAAAGATTTAGACGATTATATTGAACTGCATAATGCAGGATTGTCTAGTGCGATAGGTATTTTAGGTTTATAATGTTAGAAATTATAGGCTTTTTTACTATAGCATATCTTGTTATCAAGTTCTTTCCAGAGATACTTGAAGCAGTATTTAAATTTTCAGTAATAGTAATAGGCGTTACATTCTTTATGATTTTATTGGCCTTACTACTGAACTAATAAATATAATAGTAGCATATTATAGGAGAAGAAAAATGGCAGAGAAGAAAACAACAAAAAAGAAAGCACCCGCTAAAAAGCCGGTTGCTAAAAAAACTGTTGCTAAAAAATTAACGTTAGATACTTTTCCTTTTGATGAATTATTAAAGATTTGTAAAAAGGATGAAGTAGTTGCAGAAAAGATGCAACAACTTATCAGTGATTATTCATTTGAAAAAGATCAAACCGAACGTGAAAGATGTATAACTATTGCATATGGTAATTGGGCTAAAGTCAATTATGATACAGACGGTGATGGTCATGTAGATGAAAAAGAACTTGACGGTAACAAACATGCTGACAAAATCTTAAAAGCAATTAATAAAAAGATTAATGGATAAAGTTATCAGAGCAACATTAATCGTAGAAGTTCCTTACAGTAATGAACTACTGAACTATGGTGACAAGTTAGATGCAGAACTTAAACGAGTTATTGCTAATTCATCATTTTTAAATTGTTCAGTCACTGCAGGAAATTTAGAACCAACAGCATTAGTTATAAAGGAGAATGTATGAGAGAATCAAAAGTAGTCACAGAAGAAGTTTACGTAGTTGAACTTATTGAAGATGGCGAGGTAAAGGAAAGAAGGTACCTTCCTGGTAAATCAATTCATTATGCAGAAGACTGTGCTGAGAATTGGACTAATGGCGTAATAAGAGAAGCAAATGAACAAACGGCTTAGTATCGGTGACGTAAAGAACGCCGTACAAGAAATTCTAAGGCAAATGCACTTAGACAACTTTAGACCTGACTACGTAGTTGGGATAACAAGAGGCGGTTTACTTCCTGCTAAGATGATCTCACACTATCTCAAAGTACCCATGCACACACTAGACATATCATTACGTGATAATGTTCAAGGAGGACCAGAGAGTAATCTATGGATGCCTTGTGATGCATTTGGTGCAGTTAATCCAGAAGATGTCCCCGTTGTCAAAAACAGATGGGACGCAACTAAACGCAAAAACATTCTTATTGTAGAAGATATTAATGACTCTGGTGCAACACTAAGTTGGATCAAAAATGATTGGGAAGCAAGTTGTTTCCCTGATGAAAGAAATACATGGAACGTTGTTTGGGAAAAGAATGTTAAGTTTGCTGTACTCATAAACAACGAAGCAAGTCAATTCGACGGAGTTGACTATCAATATGACTCAATTAATAGACTAGAAACACCTGATCTTTGGCTAGACTTCCCCTGGGAAAGTTGGTGGTTAGATTAGACTTGACAAGACAATCAATAGGTGATATAATATGATAATGGAAATACTAGAATTTATTTTTGCTTTAATTATTACAGTGGGCATGGGTTACTTTGCTTACATGAGTAGTGTAATGGTATCAGAGAAAAAAGCAAGATACAGAGCAGGAACACATGACTATTATGATAACCCTATTGAGGACGTAGATGACACTAAAGTATAGTGAAACTTTCTTTTCAGCACAAGGTGAAGGGCAATACGTAGGCATCCCGTCATTATGGATGCGATTCTTTTTATGTAATTTACAATGTAATGGCTTTGGTCAGAAGGATCCTACTAATCCAGAAACATATGAACTCCCTTATGAAACTATCGATATCACAAACATAGATAGTGTGTTTGATCTTCCTGTATTTGACAAAGGTTGTGATAGTTCTTACACATGGAGTAAGAAGTACAAGCATCTTATTACTGATAAGACTGTAACAGAAGCAGTAGACGAACTGACAGCACTTCTTCCTCATGGTAAATTCATACATCCAGCAACAGGACAATCATCACACATGGTGTTTACTGGTGGGGAGCCAATGATCAAAAGCACTCAGCCTGGCATGATCGAAGTCATAGAAGAATTCAAACGCAGAGACAATCAACCTATGAATGTAACTGTAGAAACAAATGGTACTAAACCTATTACAGATGAGTTTGCTAACTGGATACACCGTGAATACACTAGTTGGGTTGGCAGAGAATGGTATTGGTCAATCAGTCCTAAACTGTGGGCAACTGCTGGTGAGCAATCTAAGAAAGCAATCAAGCCTGAAGTAATAGGTAGATATGCTGAAGTAAGTCCTAACGGTCAACTAAAGTATGTAGTCAATGGCACAGACGAGAGTTGGCGTGAAGTAGAAGAAAATACTAAACTGTTTAGAGAAGCAGGGTGTGATTATCCTGTATGGATCATGGGAGTAGGTGGAACATATGAAGGGCTAGTACAGACTGAAGCAACCATTGCAGATGAAGCCATTAGAAGAGGGTACTTTTATACAAGCAGAGTACACGTTCATATCTATGGTAATGCAATAGGCAAATGAGAATCATTAATTATATACAAATCAATAAAGTAGACGATAAATACTAACGTAAAAGGAATTAAAAACAATGAATTATCTATTAGAAGCATTGATCAAAAAACTTGAAGGCGAAATCGCAATGGCAAAAGCCAACATTCAAGTATACATGACCAACCCTGCAGGTATCGGAGAGCATCCAGATATCGTACAAGCAGTAGAACTTCAGATTCAAGCAATAGCAGACGCAGAGGAAAAGATAGAAACAATTCGCAAACATTATTAAGTAACATGGCATATTCAGATAAAGTAGTAAAAAGGTTCGAGGATGTCCTTCAAAATCCTGAAAAACATGCAGTAGGAAGATTTGATCCAAATGATGCAGACGTAGCAACTGGAATGACAGGTGCGCCGGCATGCGGTGACGTAATGAAACTGCAACTCAAATTAGACAAAGACGAAAAGATTGTTGATGTCAAATTCAAAACTTATGGTTGTGGTAGTGCAATAGCAAGTTCAACAATGTTTGTTGAAATGTTAATGGGCAAGACTGTAGAAGAAGCACAATTAATCAAAGACAGAGACATAGCAAAAGCATTAGAATTACCCCCTATTAAGTTACATTGTAGTGTGTTAGCAGAAGCAAGTATTAAAGATGCCCTCAAGAATTGGGACGGCAAACGTGAAGAATTTATTGGAAGTAGTGATAGCATGATTGGACATAACAATCCACCGCAAGGACTACTTCAAATAGAGGAGCCGACTACTACAGTCGAAATTTAATATTAACCAGGAGCGAAATGCCAACAAAGTTTAAACCATCACAAACCGTGAGAGAAAGAGGTACCGGAAAAATAGTAACAACAAATTACTGGATCAAAGGAATCTCTAAAGAAGAATTATTTGAAGAAATAAACAAAGATAACCCTAACAAAAAACGCAGAGCAAAGGCTATCAGAGAGTTAGAACGTAGAGGAGTCAAAATAGTTTGGACAACGAAAGAACCGAACAGTATCGTATAGACGAGTCACAGTTTGGTAAGGGTGTTTTTGCTAATCAAGCAATCACTGCAGGCGATGTAATATTAAATCTTACTGGACCCGTCATATCACTACAAGATGTATATCTTAAAGGCGACAAGCAATGTAACCCATTGCAAATAGCCGATGAAGTGTATGTTGACTTGGAACCCCCTGGACTATTGATCAATCATCATTGCAATCCAAACTGCGGTATACGTGAAGATGTTTACATTGTAGCAATAAGAGATATCGAAGAAGGAGAAGAAATCTTCTATGATTATTCTACTACAATCAGTGAAGATTTTGACGAAGATGGACAAGAATTCATTATGATTTGTAAGTGTGGAGATGATACATGCAGACACAACATAGGAGATTTTAAAAATCTACCCAAGTCTACACAAAAGTATTATCTCACAAATAATGTAGTAATGTCTTTTATCGTTAAAAAGATTTGGACAAATAAAATTAAAAATCCCTTGACAACAGATAGTAAAAAGTAATATAATTACTGTAACGATTGAAACAAAAGAGAGCAAATGACATGGTAACTACACACCTGACGGGAATTCCCAGCCGAGTACAGGACATTTAGAATAAAAAACATGGGCCGAACGTATATAAACATATATGAGATAATTATAGAAGGATCGAAAGGTCCTTCCTTTTTGGGTACATTACTGTTGACATTAAAGATGAGAGGAAGTATAATAGTTAAATGAATGCTAATGACGGATATTACTTAATGATAGATGCTAAGAAACTTTGGTTAGCAGATAATCCCGGTAAACAAGACCGAGAATTCTTTAGAGAAGGTGTAAACGTACAAGACGAATACACTGAAAAAGCAGGTGGTAAAAAGGTTAGATATCTTGGTGCTGGTGCTTGGGTATGGGAGAGACATGTATAATAAACGCATAGCATTCTTAATGTCATATCAACATCTTATTCCCCATGGGGGCATAGGACAATTTGCTTTAAGTTTCGTAAAGCAAATGAAGGATAATAATATCAAAGTTGATATCATTACAGACAAGTTTGACAAGCACACAGAGTTTACTAAGACTTTGCAGAACGACGGCGCTAGATTTATCTACACAGACAATCCTTTGTCTTATTCTAAACATCAAGGTATCTTTATGTATGGCGATAGTTACTGTTTAGAACGCATGATTAACTTTAGAAACTCAGTGATCAAAGCCTTAGAATCTAACTTATATGATTCTATCGTATGCAATACATATGAGACTTCACGTTTGATGTCTGAGATTGGATTAGAAGATTGTATTCAAATTATCAACTACACACATTTAGAAAGTCAGTTATTTGAGAATACAAAAAATCCTTTCTTAGACAACGTGAATCAATCAATGAGATTACAAATGCAAATGCCGAATACAACTATCGGTACGCAAAGTGAATTTAATGCACAGATACTAGGCACACTTAAAGGAGTACATTTACCTATTCCGTTACCCGAACCTAGTTTGTTAGAAGAACATAACAAAGAAAGAACAGGTGTACTTTATATAGGTAGATGGGAAGAAGGAAAAGGTCCTGAAGACTTTTTAAAAGTTATTGAGCAGACTAAACTACCTGCTAAAGTTATGACTAACGCAAATGGTGCTAAGAAATTTGAAGCACGATTAAAAGATATGGGCGTAGATTACGAGATTAAGTCAGGTATTATAGGACAAGAAAAGGTTAACTTTATCACTAGTGCAAGGGTCGCATTTAATCCAAGCACTGTTGAAAGTTACGGTATTGCATTTTTAGAACAACATATTCAATTACCAACTGTTGCATTTGAAGGAATGCGATGGTTAAAAAACTTTGATGATAAGTATTATTATGTAGGAAACAAAGGTAGTGTAGCAGAGATCGTCTCCGCACTTTATAATGAATATCCTACAGCAGAGTCTTATTATAAGTTAGGTGCATTAGAACACTACAATGCACAAGAACAACTGATTGCTAAGAAATGGATTGCATGTTTTAATAATTTTGTAAGTAAAAAGTCAAATAATTCTACTGCAGGTATATTAAATCATGCCACAACAAGTCACGCAGACTATATTAGTAGTCTGAACAGAGGTACAATGTGCATTGATGATGTAAGGAGTGTATTAACAAACAAACATAAGTTTATTGTTTGTTATACCGATACAGATACATGGTTGACAACGGATCCTTATTTTCAACCTCCCGAAACTGTATCATCTACGCAATCGGCACAACTATTTGAAGGGTTATAATGGGAGAATGGTTAACTAAATTCTGGAAGAAGCCAGAACCAATTGAGATTAAAAAAGAAACAGTCGTTATCGACATGATGAAGGATGACGTAGATCCTGATGAAGTAACGATTGAGAACGCATACAAAACTAGATGGATATGGTATCATACAATACTAGCCATAGGCATCTTTATGACTAACGTATTGTTAATAGCAATACTAACTATATTGGCAATAAAATTATGAAGAAAGTATTAATAACAGGGTGTTCAGGTTACATAGGTTCGCATTTAGTTAATCATTTAAAAGATGATTACGATGTATGGGGACTAGATTTATTTCCACCTAAGGCTTCGATTAAAGAAGGTCAATTTATACAACATGACATCAATCATCCGTTTGGAGAGTTTCCAGAAGAATTTGATGCAGTTGTACATCTAGCGGCTAGAGTCAGAGTCAATGAAAGTCAGCAGATGCCTATTCAGTACTACATCACTAACCTCAATGGTACAATGAACGTATTGGCTAAGATTAAAACTAAGAACTTTGTATTAGCATCGACAGGTGTTGCTGAGTACTGTAATGATCCTTATGGTACATCTAAGAAAGCGGCAGAAGATGTCGTATCTGAGTATTGCACAACTCATAACAAACAAGATTATACTATTTTTAGATTTTACAATGTAGCAGGAGTAGATGGTTACTCTCCAACTAATCCAGATGGACTAATGGCAAATTTATTAATGGCACCTCAAAAAGGACATTTTACTGTATTCGGTGATGATTACGATACACCAGACGGTACATGTTTAAGAGATTACATACACGTGAATGAAGTATGTGCAGGTATCAAAACTGCAATCGAAAAGCCAGCAAACAAAATTGAATGTTTAGGACACGGTAAAGGTTACAGTGTTAAAGAAATGGTTGAAACATTTAAGCAAGTCAACAATATAGACTTTAAAGTTGTTCATTCAACACGCAGAAAAGGTGACTTACCTGAAACTGTATTAAAAGAAAAATCTACATATATGCAAGAACTGTATAGTTTAGAAGAATTACTTAAAGTAATACCCGATGCATAGTAATTGGAAAGTTTATGCCTACAAAGGTAACGAACTTGTTGCCGAATACCTTTTTGCAACAAAAAAAGATGCAGAGAAATTCAAACAGGGTATGCAATCCAAAGAGTATAAAACTAAATTAGTGCATCAACAAGTAGGTACCTAAAACGTCAGCACGATTGGCTGAGTCATCACCGTCTCCCGGCTTAACAATAACGTTATAAATCCCTCTTTTAAATGATCTATCTCCGTCAGCAACACCACTATCGATACCACCGCCACCATATGGTGTCTTCATCATTTCATCATATGTAATGATAGATTTAGGATCGATTGAATATTTGGCTGCCATACGTTCTTTGAATGTTTGATAGTCTTTTGGACTATTCCATTGCCATCCACCATCAGGACCTTTAACTAATTTGTTTCCGTCTTTCATAAGAAGATCATCAAAGACATCTTTTGGAACAACAGTTGAATGTTTAGTAATACCAAAGTCTACACGTTTTTCTTCTGCTTTTCTAGCACCCATTGAAAAGTTAATCATAAAGTTGGGTGGTCTATTTTGAGTAGAACCAGAGACATCTGCCATTTTAGTATATGCATAGAAGTCTACAGTAGGATGAGTTGAGGCTAGTTTGTATGCTAAGTCCAAATATTCATCAGAGAAGAAATCTCCTGCATCATGCCAACGTACAGTAACTTTATGTTTTTCTTGTTTAGCATCACCTTTGCGTTTTTGTTCATCAATTTCTGCATTCAATTGATCAAAGAAACCACTTGGATCATTGTATAAAAAGTTTAAAATTCTTGTTTGACTAAGTGATACTGGAGCCCATTGTACATACCCACCTTTTAACGCATAACAGAATGTCTTACATTCTCCTGCACCCGGACATGTATTAATTACTACAAACTCTTCCTTTTCTTCATCATAGCCTAATCCTGTTAGTGCAGGAAGACCTATGTTATAGAAGATACTAGTTGTGCCGTCACTATGTTGCATCTTTTCGTTTTGTTTAAGTAATTGTTTAGGTCTTTGAGTAATGTCTGCGGCTAACTTATCTAAATCAAACTTCTTTCCTTCTGGATCTACAATTGGAATGTAGTTTTTAACATTTGATCTATGAACATAAGGAAGTTTGTATTTGTCAGTTTTCTTTTTATCTTTTGATAATATTCTATCTAAGTAATCATTTAATTCTTTATCTTTGATGACTCTTTTAGGTACATCGATGGCTTCATCGACTTCTTCACCTGCATCTGCAACATGTTTTCCAGTCTGTCCACCTAACTGTTTGATGTGTCTAAGTTCTCTAGCCCATTCACCTTCGTCTGATTTATTATGATCTCTTTTATCTTTTCTTGGGGGAGTTGCCTTAAGCATTCTATCTGCTAAATCTTTTTCAGTAGATTTGCTATATGGAACTGCCGGTGCTTTACCGTCTTTACCTAATTCTTCAAACATAGTGTCGTCGGTTTCTAATTCTTCTTCATGTCCTGTAACAACTTCATCTTCTCTAGGACCAAAACCAATTCTTACTGGATTACCTTCAGCATCAACATGACCTGTACCTTGACAAGGTTCACATATTACAACTTCAGCATCATCTTCTGTCTCATCAACTACTGTTCCGTCGCCATCGCAATCGTTACATTGATATACTTTAGCAACTTCTGTTCTAGTGTTACCATCAGCCCGTGGCTTCCATTTATATTCGTTTAAATCTTCTTCTTTGTTTGGAACTTCAACACCTTCGTCTTCTAAAAACTCGGGTAAAGTCTCTACTTCAAACTTATCAACCATTGAATCTAGTGTTTCTTCAGCATGTGCGGCGAATCGGGCATTGTTTTTAACGAAATCTGATGTTTCGCCGGGATTAGATTCGGGTAAATGAGGCTTGACATCCTTCTCATTTTCCTGTATCATATCTAGTATGTTTCGTATATCACTCATAGGTTTATTTTTCCATCACTTTATAAGAGTATTTATCAATGTTTACAGATAATAATATTAAACGCATTGGCTTCGCCTGCAAATGGTCCGAGATCAATGACAAAAATCAACTAGTTTCTACTGAGGGACTCAACACAGGTGGCACTACACTAACGTGGTTGCGTAATAACCCTGACAAAGCAGAAGACAAGATGTGGGAAGTCATGGAACGTAACTTGACTAATACATACAATCTTGTATCTAAAGTTGCTACGTTGCCCTTATCACTGCGTATGGTACGTCTAACTAGTGATATGATGACTGGTTATACTCATCCTGAATTCTCATATTTCTACAAACGTGCTGACGTTATCAATCGTATGGAGCAACTATGTGCGCCTATCGGTGAGGTTGCACGTGCTAACAACGTCAGACTATCGTTTCATCCAGGTCAATTTACAGTTCTTGCATCAGCAAGTGAGGGTATAGTAAATAACAGTATTGAGGAATTTGAGTATCATGTGGATATGGCAAGAGCAATGGGCTACGGCAAGTCCTTTCAGGACTTCAAAATCAACGTACACATCTCAGGACGTAAAGGTCCCCAAGGTATCATCGATGTCTTACCCAGACTCTCACCCGAGGCACGCAACACGATCACAATCGAAAATGATGAAATGTCATGGGGCCTTGACGCAAGCCTCGAACTCGCCGATCATCTTGCACTCGTTTTGGACATACACCATCACTGGGTCAAAGACGGAGAATATATTCTATCAACCGATGATCGATGTAAACGTATAATTGATTCATGGCGTGGTGTTCGTCCTGTTATTCATTACTCAGTATCACGTGAGGACTATCTTGTAGGTCATAATATCGATCAAAAGCCTGACTTAAATACTTTGCTAGAATCAAATCATAAGAAGCAAAAACTTAGGGCTCACTCTGAATACTACTGGAACAATGCAGTCAATGACTGGGCACTGGATCATCTATCATGGGCAGACATGATGTGTGAGTCTAAAGCAAAAAATCTTGCGTCCTTCCAATTGCATGATAAGTACTTAGAGAGGAACTAAATGTTAGATAAAATTAAAAGCATGTTCGGTCAGAAAAAACCCGGACCAAAAAAGAAATCGGCGCCGAAACTTTCTGAGAAAGAAAAAGCAACTAGAGCCGGTGAACCTTGGGTATCTATTCTAAATGTAGATATTAATCCTGAGGATATCAACAACGGTGCGTTTGAAATGGACTGGAACGATAAGTTTGTATTAAATCTTATCAAAGCAGGTTATAAAGAAAAAGAAGATGACACTGATGAAGAAATAGTTGACAGATGGTTTCAACAAGTATGTCGTAATATTGCATTAGAAGTATATGAACAAGATCAAGCAGATCCACACAATCGTAAAGACAAAGACCCAATTACTGGTGCAGACATGAGAGTTGTTACTAGTACAGATTTAGGCGACGGAAGATCAGAGGTAAGTTAATATGTATGATATAAGTGAAAAAGGTCAGAAGCAATTTAAAAGAGTAGAGTATCTACTATGGGGATTATATCCTATGATTGTTTGGATGTTTTGGATGATTGATTAATGGAAACAATAGTATTCTGTAAAAAATATCAAGAGGAACTACCAGCCATGTCCTTTCCACCTTTACCGGGACAAGCAGGTAAAGACTTATTAGAAACTGTATCTCAGAAAGCCTTTGATGCATGGAAGTCACATCAAACTACTCTTATTAATGAACGCAGATTAGACTTGTCCGTACAAGAAAATAGAACGTTTCTTATAGAAGAAATGCACAAATTCTTTGATAATAAAGAAGTAGCACAAGCAGAAGGTTTTGTGGATCCAAACAAAACATTAGATAACGCAGTTCAGTCGTATCAACCCCCTTTATCTGATAAATAAGGACATGCTCAAATACAATTCAGCCCATAAGGGGCCTTCTCCCTATAAAGATGCACTAATCAAACCGATTTCTTCAGAATTAGATGAAGAACGCAATTTTGAAGGCTGTATGCATACCTCAATACTATTAGGCGCTGATGCATATAATGATTATTTTGAAATTTTCGGCTATGATTTTAACCAGAGTAACATAGGTCCAGACAAGGCGTGGGTCGGTGATCCTTGGTATAAAGGAGCATTATATATTATAGGTGACTATATATGGGAAAAAGCACAAGAACAGAATAAAAATAAATTTGTTTTTAAACTTTCATCCGAAGGTTATACTTATATGGATTTAAAATTTTGGTCTGATGTATTTGAATACATCTGTCATGCACACTTAGTAGGTCCTGATAAACCAGATATAATAACTCCTAATCATTTTGTAATGATTTGGGCATGTGCTCCTCACACTATAAACTATCGATATATGATAGAACACAATAAAAAATATAAACTCATGTTGAGTCTGACTCAACTATGTTCTAATGGATTAGAGGATTCACTTAATAGTCAATGGAACAGGTGCGATTCTAAAGAACGAAAAGCATTAATGAAATTAAATAGTAAACCAAAAATTAAGCCCTATAAATTTTTGTTTTACAACAACCATCCTAAAATAAACAGAGCCTATTTTGTAGGGCAAATAATTAGACGAAACTTACATGATCAAGGGTTAATGTCGTTAAACATAAAAGATGAAATTGATTGGAATAGTTGTATTGAACAATATGCTGATCCTAATAATCCTATGATTCAGACCTTTTATCCTGAATCAGGAGCAGATGTTTTTCAAGCATTAGTTAATAATAAAGATTTAACTTTAAGGTTAAAAGGTTTAGGAAGCAGAGAATACGAAGGTACCGGTAGTTTTGATTTACAATCTTTTCATGCGGACCAAGATCAATGGATATCTTTAGGTGAAGATACTATAGAACACGTAAACAAATGTTATTTTGCTATTATAACTGAAACAAAATACTTACAAGATATAACTAATAAAACTCATCCACACATATATGAAAACCTTGCCGATAAAGATTATGAAGTTCCAATCAATATTGATACTAATTTTATAGACTGTATTACATTTACTGAAAAAACATATAAATTTATTCTAGCAAAGATGCCTTTTATTTTGTGCGGTATGCCCGGTGCGTTAGCAGTATTAAGAGAAACAGGATACAAAACCTTTTCTCCCTGGATTAACGAAGCATATGATCTAATAGAAAATGATGAAGATAGAGCAATTGCGATTGCTGATGAAATCGAAAGGTTGACTCATATGAGTGATGAATGGTGGTTAGAAGCCCAAAAAGAACTACTACCTAGGATAGAACATAACTTTAACTATCTTATTTCAAGGGACGGCAGAAATCAGCAAACATTTAGATTTTCAATCGGACCTCACGACCAAGATTATTAATTTACCCTTTTTACCCATAAAGGCTTGCAATATGCGTATATATTGCGTATAATAGTATCTTATTAAATGATAAATAAGAGACTCGTATGAAATATGCCCTTATAGACACAATGAATGCCTTCTTCCGTGCAAAACATGTTGCATCACGCAACGCAGATACATGGGAAAAAATAGGTATGGCATTGCATCTGACTTTAGGATCAGTTAATCAAGCAGTTCGTAACTACGGTGTTGACCATGTGGTCTTTTGTTTAGAAGGTCGTTCATGGCGTAAAGAGTTTTATACTCCATACAAAGCAAATCGTAAAGTACAAGAACAAGATTTGACTGAAGCAGAGATTGAAGAAAGTGAAATGTTTTGGGAGACTTATCAAGCATTGACTACATTCTTATCTGAAAAAACTAACGTAACAGTCTTACGTGATCCGAATGCTGAGGCTGATGATTGCATTGCACGTTTTGCCGCACTACACCCTAACGATGAACATATCATTATCTCTACTGATACTGATTATTTACAATTGCTATCAGAATCTGTTCATATGTACAATGGTGTTAACAAGCAGTTAATTACTATTGATGGTTATTTTGATGACAGAGGCAGGCCAGTCATTGATAAAAAGACTCAGGAGCATAAGACATTAGAAGACCCTCAGTATCTATTGTTTGAGAAGTGTATGCGTGGTGACACTAGTGATAATGTGTTTAGTGCATATCCAGGTGTGCGTAAGAAGGGTACTAAAAACAAGACAGGTCTATTAGAAGCATTTGCTGATAAAGATAAAGGTGGATTCAACTGGAACAACATCATGTTACAACGTTGGACTGATCACAATGATGTCGAGCATAGGGTACGTGATGATTATGAACGCAATCGTACACTAATTGATCTTACAGCACAGCCGTTAGAGTTTAGAAATGCAACTGATAATATCATTAAGACTGGTGTATCTAAAGACAATGTTGCACAAGTCGGTGTTCATTTTATGAGGTTCTGCGGTAAGTATGAACTTAACAGAATTAGTGATCAAGCAGATGTTTATTCTAAATGGTTGAACACACCCTATGAAGGGGAACTAAAGGTAGGATAATGGTAAAAACAAACAATATATATGTTTACGAACTTAATGGAGAAAAAATGATATTAGATGTAGAATTGACAGCAAAGCCTATCAAAGATGATGAGTTTTGGATTTTAAAAGACGGCGAAAGAAAAGTCGGTAATGTTTGTGCAAACAACGTAGGGACATTTAGTGTCACACTACAAAATGAAGTTTTTGAGTTTGAGTCTATCAAAAAGATTCAAAAGAATACAAAGATTAAGTTTGTAGCACCCAAAGATTCTAAGATAAATGTAGATACTCCTTACCCTGAATATCCTACTACTGCTAGGACATATAACTCTGTTTATGATGTCAAACGCGGTCTTCATGTTTTTACTAAGACTAAAAAATCAAAATGCTTCCATGCCGCAGGCTACTTTGTAGTTGAACATAATGGTATTGATCAAGTTATATTTTGCCCAAAATACATCTTTATTCAACGATATCCATACCAAGGTCCTTTTAAAACAAGAGAAGAAGCAAAAAATCTGATAAATATATAAGCATATTATGTTACACATAAAAGATTTTGTGAATAAAGTGACATTGGGAGAAACTAAAAGAAACAATAATGTAGTTCTTTCAATTGATCAAGCCAGAGGCTTAAAAGACGAATTGGTTATGTTGTTATCAGATTTGCATGAATTGAAAAAGGAAAAGAACAATGAAGAAACTGTTGATGTACAAGTTAAAGGCGGCTCGTTCAAGTGAGTAGAAATCAGCCACATGTAATTTTAGAGTATGTTGATAAAGATACATACAAGTGTGACCAAATCATTGAAGCATCAGGTATTTGGGCTGTTTACTATGATAGTCAACCTATTAATCTAAAATCATCACATTATCTAAAAGATGATGCGGCACCAAAATATAAAAAGACAAGTTTTTCTAATCCTGGTCATGCAAGAAATCTGTGCCGAAAATTAAATGCACAATTTAAAACAGATAAATTTACAGTCGTATTTTTAAATTCCGGGCGCACAGTTTATCCGGATGAAATTTCCTAAAAATAAAGAGCAAATTACTGAAGCAGTAATTAATGAGATACCCGAAGGTATTATACCCTCCAATATGCCATTAGATGACATAGTATTTAAAACATGGTTGACAGGTAGAGGCGGGCAAGGACTAAGACTCAGTGATGAAGGGCTTAAATTATTTGAATTAGCAAAACTTGAATACTATGATTTTGAATTGGGACTTGATCCTAAGACAATGCACAAACGCAGAATTATTGCTCCAGAAGCATTTATACAAGAAATCATAAAAAAGATTAAGTGTCCATATTACCTCGGTGTCCATAAATTAAGGGGCAGAAAAGGCGAACCTTTTATTAGAGTTTATGAACACAAAACTGCTATGATGATTACATTGCATGGCAACTTAAGAGAATATTTAGAATCTAAAGTATGACATTTTATGACACTTTAGAAGACGACCAAACTTAACTGTACCCCATACTGCTTCCGCAGTATGACACTTTATGACACTTGCTACGAAAAGTAGCATTATCAAAAATTAGGTATAAATAGAATTGTAGGAGGGTCCTACATAGTAGTATTTTTTACACATTTCAAAAATCCGTTTTTAGGTGTGTCTAAAATCTACGTCCTTTGCAATACACACACGGAGACGACATTGAAGAAATTCTTTTGCACAACGCAACACTGGCCTAAAGGTGAAGTATTAGGAGAAGTTATGTTATTTGTAACAACAACTTGGATTATAGTTTACTCAATTGGGCAGATTAGTATTTAAAAATATCTAATAACAGTTCCTCAAAGAAAGACCTTTAAAACAAAAATGCCCATTTCGCAAGATTTGGGCATTTTTCTATTGACTTCGGGCACCATTTTATGTATACTGTATAAACATAAGACACACATAGGTACACAGAATGACATTTTATCGACATATCATAATCGTTCCCTTACTAGCAATCATTACTGCATGTGGTGGAGGCGGTGGCGGTGGAGACACTGCTGGAGCAATCATCGGTGGTACAATCGGTGGTGGTAACAGTGGCAGTGGAGGTAACAATTCTAACGCATCCGTATCAATGACTGCAAGTAAAACAAGCATTGTAAAAGGTGACAGTGTAACAATCACTTGGTCTAGTTCAAATGCATCCTCGTGTACAGCATCTGGTTATTGGTCAGGTAGCAAGTCATTAAGTGGTAGTGAGAACTTCACAATGGATAGTTATGGTGACTATACGTTCTCTCTTAACTGCTCAGGTGGTACTGCAAGTGTAGATGTTACTGTCAATGACGAAGACAGTGAAGGGTCATGTACTAACCCTCATAATGCAAAAATCAAAGAAGAATACTTAGGTGATTTTGATATACCTATGCCGCAGAATTCGTTTGGAGAAGGACATCTTAAAGCAATCGGCTTTAAAGATTACGGTGTTCAATGGATATACGAGAACTTAAAAAACAAAACTAATTTAGTAGAAAACTGCACCTCACAAGAGTATATCAAGTTAATGTATAGAACAACATTGCGCCGACTTAAAGAACACGGTGTAGATACTGCATGGGTATATAACTTTGGTTACTGGAACGATCATACAGAAGAAACATGGACTATCAATCATAGTCGTAAACATGTGAGTGATTGGCAGATAGAATATATTGCTGAGACGGCCCAAGAGTTAGGAATGAATATGCATTATGCATGGCAGTTTTTAGCATTAGATGACACTAATACATTGTTGTTTCCCTTCGATGGCATGGTTTATGTTGACCGAGCATTATTAAAAAGAATTATGGATACCCATGAAAAGCATATGATTTGGGAAGCAGACAGGTTAGAACAATTAGGTGTAAGCGGCATGTCAGCAGATTGGAGTGCTATGTATGTCTGTTTCTGTGGACTTCAAGGTGAAGCAGATCAAACTGAACGAAACTGGATGAAATCCTATTACGCGGAACGTATGGGAGGCATTGTATCAGAAATCAAAGCAAGATTTAGCGGCGAAGTATATGTAGGAGAAGGTATATTATGGAATGATAGCCGAGTCTTAGATCAAGTCGATGGAGTTATATTTAGTTTGCCTAACATGTTAAGTAAAGGTGAAGAACAAGATGCTACAGTCGAGTTAATGGAAGAACGTATAACAGAGTATTCACAACAACTGTATGACAATTGGATGTGTAATACTCAACAACCATGTTGGGAATATACTACATATGATCTTCCCCCAGTGATTTGGAATCTGTTTGCACAGAGTCATAAAATGTTTTTAAGTACAGGTTGGAAAGAAGATGGCTTTTGTACTGAGGGCACATATAATGACGTAAGTTATGAAGGTGAGTGTATGCAATGGTCGATCCCAACAGATTTTTCAGCACAAGCAATTTTTATAGAAGGTATGCTTAGAGCAATTGATAAGGATCCTTGGTTCAATACAAAAGGAACTACAGCAAGTACTGCTTATTGGTTATCAGACACATTAATTCCTAGCAGTGAAGAAACACTTAATCATGGAATACAAGGTTTCCCGAATATCTCTCAATCAGTAAGAGGTAAGCCAGCAGAAAAAATTATTAAGGCTTGGTATACAGGCGAATATGAACAATATGATCCGGAGTATGAATAATGCAAAAAGTTAAAATGGAAGACATTGGAGGAAATATAATTAAAGATAATTCTCAATACGTATTGAAAGACAATGCATTTGGTAATAATTTAATTCTAAGTAGTACAATGTTAAGAGCAAATCAAAGCACAAATGGCCACACTCATGCAGGGCAAGAAGAAGTTTATTTCTTTCACAAAGGTAAAGGTGAAATGGAGATAGATGGTGAACGATTTCCTGTCACTGAAGGTGATGTTATCTGTATTAATGATGGTGACTATCATAGAGTCTTTAACACAGGAGTCTTTGGTTTGTATTTTGTATGTGTGTTTGACGGTGGGAGGAATCACTAATGAGTATATGGAATGAGGGTAGATATTCTGCCAATGTTAAATGGGTAGCACAATTGTTATTCAATGGCGGTGTTGAAGAATTAGAAAAATGGTTAGACACACTGGACGAACAAGAAGATAAAGACGATATTGTCCTTATGTTAGCACAATTGGTTCAGCACTTAAACAAGTCAATCGAACCGAAAGTAGAAGGTGCTGAATATGCGGAACCTCAGCCAGTTCAAGCACCAAATATCCGTCAAAAACCGTTCTTACGTATCGTTAGAGACGATGAAACTGAGTAAGTTATTGATATTATTACGATAAAAAAATGAAAATAATGGATAAAAAGGCTTGACTTTGGGTACAATTTTGCGTATAATATATGTATATTATGAACAAACAAGGAAACAATATGTACTTAATCATTGACAACACTAATCAAGCAATCCACAGAGAGCCCAATAAGAAGTCTTATGCTTCTACTCAGTACAAGACAGTAGGTGCCGCTAAAGCAGGTATCACTAGAACTGTTAAGTACTACCAAAAAGCATATGATCAAGTTGCTGAATGTGTTGCTAATGGTGAGCCTGAGTATGCGGCACCAATGCACAATGCATACCGTGATGCTACTGAAGCACACTTTAATCTTACTCATAAGCAGTTTGCATCATCTTACACGATTGTTGCTGTCGAAGATTATGTTGAACCAATGATTACTAAGACTGGCATCTGCCCAGGCACTGGTAAAAAAATCACTGTAACTGAGGGAATCAATACTCCTCATTACATGTCAACTCTTTCAGAATCATACTGGAGTGCATAAGGAATGAGAACTATGCGTAGGAATCAAATTGAATATTCAGCCAACGATGTTTGGGCGGCTTCTGCTAAAGCATACTTGATGAATGGGAAGACCTACATCAAAGCAAATGAGAAGACTGATAAAGTCACTCCGAACCGAGACCTTATGAAAGAGTTGTTGGAAAACAACCTTAAAGGTGTCGATGCAACGACCAAAAATCTTGGGGTTCAAGTTCGCCAACATTACAAGGCTCTTACATTTAAGATGTTAACGGGCGGTTGGATGTCTGACTTTGATAAATCTGCTATGGCGTTAGCAGACAAAGATATAATTACCGATATGAAAGACTTCGGCATGATCGCAAGTCTACCAAAAGCATATGACCGTGCTGTTATCAAAAAAGGTCAAGAGGACCGAATTGCAGAGGAGACTAAAACTTCTACTGCGATTGGTAAAATCAAAGACAGAATAGAATTGGATGTTACTATCCTTAGAACCATTCTGTCACAAAGGTATGGTTGCTACTTTATCACTGCTAAAACTAGCACTGGTAGTGTAGTTTTCTTTGCCTCTTCTACTTTGCATCCAGCAGTAGACACTGAACTTAGAATTAAGGGCACAGTCAAAGGTCATCGCACTGACGATGATGGACTAGTGACCACCCAGTTGAATCGTGTTAAAGTAATGGAGGAAAAATGAAAAATCTAGCAATAGGCTTTGTCGTAGGATATCTAGTTTGTACATTTATGTACGGCGGAGCAGGTGCCGTTGGAGACGTTGTAAGTGCATCTGTCACTCAACTATCCATATGGTGGGACCAAATAGTTGCCGCTTTTAATCAGCCTAGGGGTTGACAATAAAACTGTTTGGCTGTATAATAGTAGTATATTTAGGAGACACATATGAGTGCAAGTTGGATACATAAATTAAACGAAAGTAATTCAAAACTTCATAAGCAAGATGTTTTGACACAAGCATTAGAGGCAGCCACATTAGGCAGTGATAATGCTGATACGTTTCTAAAACTTGCTGGCATGTGTTACAATCCATATGTAACATTTGGAGTCAGAAAGGTTCCTTCTAAAAACTCTACCACTGTAGAGTTTGATGAAAAACAAGGAAACACATCTGAACGTGATAGTATAGAAGAAGATAATTGTTTTGCTGACGAGAATCCTTGGCAAGACTTTATCGAACTATTAGAAGAACTTAAAGAACGCAAGATAACAGGCAATGCGGCTATTGAAGCAGTAGAAGAAATGGCAGTAAGATTTAATGATGATGAATGGAATAACTTTTGTGCTCCAGTCATTCGTAGAGATTTACGTGCAGGCTTCTCAGTTGCTACAATCAACAAAGTTTGTAAGAAGACTGACTACGAAGTACCAGTCTTTAAATGTCAACTTGCTACTAACTCAGAGGGTCGTCCTGAAATGGCAGGCACTAAAAGGCTTGAGCCTAAGTTAGATGGCGTAAGAGTTCTAATGGTAGTATCGTTTGAGCCAGGTATGTATGATCATCCTGAGCCAGTCGCAACATGTTACAGTCGTAACGGAAAAATCTTTGAGAACTTCACACACATTGAAGATCAAGTAACCACTAATGTAAGAAAAATAATTACGTTGTTAGGCAACGATATCGGCAATTGCACTAAGGGTTTTGTATTCGATGGTGAAGTTGTCGGAGCATCATTCAATGAATTAATGAAACAAGCACGTAGAAAAACTGATGCTAAGGCTGATGATACAGTGTTTCATGTATTCGATGTTATGCCTTTAGCAGACTTTCAACGTGGACATTGCAATGCACAATTCAGAAAACGTGTATCAGCAATGAACAACTTAGTACCACTCTTTAATGAACTTAGTTCACTAGAAACTATGTCTCACATTATAGTAGACTTAGATACTGATGAGGGTAAACAAGAAATGAAAACATACTCTAACGATATGGTCAATGCAGGATTCGAGGGCATTATGATCAAAGATTTAGAGGCACCTTACGAGTGTAAACGTAATCTCTTCTGGATGAAATGGAAGCCTACTATTACTGTAGACTTAGAAGTCATCGATATTGAAGAGGGTACAGGTCGTAACGAAGGTAGATTGGGTGCATTAGTTTGTCAAGGGACAGACGATGGAAAACTAATCAAAGTTAATGTTGGCTCTGGATTTTCAGATGATCAACGAGCCGAGTTCTACTCAGCATCTGATGATGTTATTGGAGAGACTGCTGAAGTATTATGTGATGCAGTATCTCAAAATCAGGACGGCTCATACAGTTTAAGATTCCCTAGATTTGTCAGATTTAGGGACGACAAATAGGAGAAAGAAATGGCAGAAATAAAAGATACGTTCAAAGACGAACAAGGAACCTTACACACACTAGCAGACATGCTTCCAGCACAACCAGGTGATGAAGACTATGTAGATGTTGACGGTGGTCAATGTTGCTGTGGTGAATACAACTGTAAAGAAGAATATTCACACTGGAGTTCAGGTCACTAATGGCTAAAGTAATAGTAGCAACGATGTCTGAGTGGCATCAAGTACAAAGAAAATATGCATTAGAAATTGATGTTGCATATCTCAAAGATTTATTTCCAAACGAATCTGACGAAGACATTCAAAAAATGTTTGATGATCTTGTATCAGGGGATTTACTTGTTGATGACCTAGAGGAAATGGGTTACGAAAAAAATGGAAATGATTTTTATGGAATCGATTGGGACTACCAAGATGAAGATGATTGGTGGACTATGAGAAAGGGTGGTTATGATGTCACCTATGATCAAGAGGTCGTAGAAAAAGATGACTGATATTAATTACAGCCCAAGTGAGTGGCCAGAAGCAATTAAAAAACTAAAACTAGATAAACTAGTTGGAGCAAAATACTCTTTTCCTGACGGTGATTCTATTAAAGTATTTGAAGTTAAGTTAAGAGATAAACTTATCGAGGGTAAAGGGGAAGAAGGTATTGCTCCCTTTATCATGTATGAAATACAACAAGGACCCGGAATTCCAAGAAGGCTAACTATGTTTTACCAAGAATTTATTGACACATACGGTCATTTATTCGCAGATGAACTGGGTAGAGGAAATAATACTTAATACAATGCTAAATCGCACTAAATACTATGTACGATAACGCAAAGGGAACCACATATATGAAGACAAGTATCTTTATAGCCTGGCTGACTTTATTGACTGCACTCACTATTAGTGGTGTTGCGATTTATTATTCAGTATCAGGTCTTGCCGCTATTTTCTCAGCGGCAGTTATACCCATTATTATTATGGGCGGTGTATTAGAAGTAAGCAAACTTGTAACAGCAGTTTGGTTACATAGATATTGGGGAATCGCCACGTGGTGGTTAAAGACTTACCTCAGTATTGCCGTACTGGTCTTAATGTTGATCACATCAATCGGTATCTTTGGATTCTTATCTAAAGCACATGATACTGCATCTGGTAATGCGACAGAAGCCATTGCAACTGTAACTAGAATCGATGGACAGATTGCTAGAGAAGAAAATAGAATTGAAATACTTGAAGATCGTATTGCAGGACTGCAATCCGGTGATGGATTTGATGTATCTGGTTCTATTGAACAACAACAAGAAATTATAAGTGGTGCTAGAGGCGCAGTACAAGCCGATATCGATTACAACCAAACACAGATTACTGCTATCAATGAAAGGTTAGATAGAGACTTACAAGCATTAGAGACTTCTTTAACAGCAGATATCCAAGTACAAACAGATAAACTTGTACCCTTAGATGAACTTGTAGCAAGTTATAGAGACGAAGAAGATTCTGGATTTATTAACAGAACAGACAACAGAGGTGAGGCTGAACGAGTCTTACAAGAACAAAAACCAGAACGTGATGCTATTGCCGCAGAAATTACTAGACTTAGAGATAGTGCAAGAGACAGAGAATCAGAGTTACGTAGAGAAGCCTCAGTCGCAGTTAGAGAAGCACAAGGCAACATTAATGACTATCGTGCCCAAACACAATCAACAGTCGATGCCGCTACCGCAGAAATCAATCGTCTAAGAGAACAATCCAATTCATCACAAGATGATGACCTTGAGCAGATAGACGAATGGAACCTTACAATCGATGGTATCTATAATACAATTGATGGACTCAAAGACGAAAAGTTTGAGTCAGAACAAGCAGTAAGATTAGTTGAAAGTGAAGTAGGACCAATCAGATACATTGCTGAGTTCTTTACTGGTACAGAAGATGCAGATGCAAGTCTATTAGAGACAGCAGTATCATGGTTGATCATGGTTATCATCTTTGTATTTGATCCACTAGCAGTTCTATTGTTGATTGCATCGCAATACACATTTGAACAACGCAGGAAGGAAAACCCTAGCCTGGAAAAGCCTGAACCTCCTAAAGATCCAGATCCTGAACCCTTAGGAGAAGGATTTGATATGGAACCTTTTGGATCCGAACATGGTCGTCAGCATACACTAAAAAGCAAAAACGAAGAACTTGACTTAGAAGACTTTCATAAAATGAAAGCAGATATAGAGTCGAGTCCACCCAGTGCTGTAGATGATGCCGCAAATGTAATGTCAGGATTTGATTTAGATTTTACAAAACTAGAACCTAGTATAGCAGAAGCAAAAGAGGCTTTTGAGAATTGGGAACTAAGCAAGTTTCACAAAAAGTTAGAAGCAGAAGTCTCGGTTGAAAACGATCAGGTGCTTGAGCCTGTACCCGAGCCTGTCTTAGAAGAACCTGAAGTAATAACAGAAGACCTAGAGTTAAAAGCAAAAATAGAAGAAACTAAACAAGCATTTAAAGAGTACGAGGGTAACAAAGAAGAAGAAAAAGATGAGCCTGCTAGAGTTTCACAAGGGAAAACATATCAAAAAGTAAGAGATAGTGAGTATTATATTGACCCTGAAGGAAAACAAATACATGAAAATGCTCTGAAAGCACAACACCCTGATCTATTCTTACAAGCAGATACTGGTGCTAGACAAGCAGGTACTAGTTTTGGAATCACGTTCCCAATGATTGCAGTTAAAGGCGATATTTTTGTCAGAGTTGATCAGATGCCAAATCGTGTCTTTAAATTTGAAGGCAAGGATTGGATGGAGATTGATAAAGAATCGTCTGACTCATATACGTTTGATGAAGAATATATCAAGTATATTATTGCCCAAATTAAGACAGGTGAATATGATATTGATTTACTATCAGAAGCCGAACGTCATCAAGTAGAGATTTATCTTACTAAAAATTCTGGGTAAATTGATTACCCAAAAGCATTGCATAAATCTCTAATTTCTCATATAATAATACTAATGTTAAATATAACCATACCCAAGTTAGGAGGGTAAGTATGAAAAATGTAGCAAATATAGTTTTACTATCGGCACTAATTGTAACTACAACGGGTTGCTCAATGTTCGGTAAAAAAGCAGACAATGTTGAAGTCCCTAAGACTACAGCAGTCACTCAACAAAAACTCAGTACCTATTTTGAAGATGACGGTATCAGAGTTAACTGGGAATGTATTGATAGAAACGGTTGGACACTTAATATCACATGCAAAGAAAGTGAGATTAAATCAATCGAAGCAACTATCACAATCCCATCAAATGGTGGTACTAACTTTAATGGTGCATCCGCAAATCAAGTTGGTCAGTTAGAATCAATGGCAATGATTGCTAGATTTATCAATGAAGATATTACTACTGAACGAGTAGTAACTCTTATGGCTCAAAACGTTGAAAAAGCAGATGACACTTATCGTAATCCAATCAAAGGTACAGGGCAAAACAATGTAAATGCTCCAAGACTACCAGCAGTCGTTGGCATTACAAGTAGTGAGCCGATGGCCCCTAGAGATACTAGCAGACCTAATATGAACTTTGCTGTTCGTTCTAACATCAATGATACTGTCAGAGAACTCAATACAGTAGTCAGAGGGAACTCACAAGCAATCATGCGAGGTACAGTATTTGAAGTCGATCAAAAAGACGATCAACTAATTCAAATCACTGCTACATGGCATAGAGAAAGAGCCGAAACAATTCAAAACGACATAGCACCTTATTTCAACTAGGAGTTGTCTATGAGACTAGTTCTCGCGGTCTTATTCATACTTACTTCTCCCGCGGCATATGCAATGCAAGTCGAGGGAGAAGGTCCCACTTTACAACTAGCACTTAACAACGCATTTAAAGTAGCAATCGACAATGAAGTCGGAGTAATACTTGATACTGAACGTCATTTACGTGACGGAAAGATATTTCACAATCAAATATTTTCTTACAGTGCAGGCTACGTTACTTCTTATACAATTGAACATCATATACATATTAGAGACTTAGATTTACATAAAGTTACTGTAGATGTTACTGTAGCCAGTTCTAAGTTAAAGAATTTCTTATTAAGTAGAAATCATAACCCACTAAGTTTTAATGTAGATAATATCAAAGCACAAATACGATTATACAAAGAAGGTTATGTAGACGGTCAAAAGTTACTTGACAATACTCTTAAGTATTTTCCTAAAGAGGCTATAAATGTAACCACACATGATTTTAATATTGTTGCTGATTATCATAATCCTAATAAACATTATTTGCATGTTCCCTTTACTATATCATGGGATCAAAAATATTTGGTAGCATTACAAGAACTTTTAACATTGTTTGAAGGTGACAGGGGAGGACGTACATATGTGTCCTTCGGTGATGAACGAGTTTACATTACCGATCAGATGTTATTCAGAAAACTTAGAAAAGTTTTTGGTCGAAGTGATTTCGTGTTATTAACTATTAATTCATTACATACTAACACCGCTATAAATACATGTGTGCAAAGTATAAGGTATACCCCTGGTAAATCTTGGGACAGTAAAAGAGCATTATATACGTACACGGGCGGGGGACTATCATTTAAACATGATAGAGAAGTAACGAGTTTCTTAATGTTTCCTATAAATGAACAAGATTTACAAGAATTTCAGGGACTGACTGAATTGACATTAAGTGTGTCTTCTACAAAGAATTGTCCAGAAAATTCAATAAGATAAGTAGAATATATGACTGATAAAGCAGAGTTTCATTGTTCTTTCTGTGGCACACATAAAGACAGTGTACAAAAATTAATCGTAGGAGAAAGTGTTGCAATCTGTTCAGATTGTGTAGTCCTGTGTCAAACATTAATTGAAGAAGAACAACCAAACGATACAGAGTCAAAATCTGACGTTATTGAAAAGGTCGAACCTTATGCTATAATGAGACACTTAGACAAGTGGGTCGTTGGTCAGAAGACTGCTAAAGAGGTCCTAGCAGTAGCAATAACCAATCACTACAAACGTGTATTCAATCCTCCCCCAAAAGGTTTAACTATACAAAAAGGTAATGTACTTTTATTAGGACCAACAGGATGTGGTAAAACTTTACTTGCACAAACAGTTGCAAAATATCTTAATGTTCCTTTTATTGTTGCTGATGCTACTAACTTAACTGAAGCAGGATACGTAGGTGAAGATGTAGACAGCATGATAAGTGTTCTGTTAGCCAGAGCAGATGGAGATGTTGCAAAAGCAGAACGTGGAATTATCTTTATTGATGAGATAGATAAAGTAGCACGTAAGAGTGAGAATGTTTCAATAACACGTGACGTAAGCGGAGAGGGCGTACAACAAGCACTTTTAAAGATAGTAGAGGGTACAATATGTCGAGTTGCACAACACGGCAAACGTAAGCACCCACAGGAGCCCCTCATAGAGATTAATACTAAAGACATACTCTTTATCGCAGGCGGTGCATTCGATGGACTACTAGACGTTGTGAAGGCCAGAACAACTGGTACTAACATTGGTTTCGGCAGTGAGTTAAAAGAAGATTCTAAGTCCGGACATTTTAAGGATGTTAAGGCAGATGACTTAATGAAATTTGGAATGATACCAGAATTTATAGGCCGTTTTCCTACTACAATTAATGTAGAAGAACTATCTAAACAAGAACTTATTAAAGTATTAACAACAGTTAAAAACAACTTTATTGATCAATACACCTATCTTTTTAGCATAGATGATATTGAGTTGTCATTTACAGATGATGCAATAGAAGAAATTGTAATCAACTGTATGAATCAAAAGACTGGGGCACGTGGCTTACAGACAGAAATAGAAAGAGTTCTGCGTCCACATATGTTTAATTCAGGAAAATATAAAAAGAAAGGTATAACTGAACTAAATATAGACAAGGAATTAATAATTAACCCACAACCAATTAAATGACATATAATAGAACTAACAAATTTAACAAAGGAAAAAACTACAACGACAAAAGAAAACCCTTTGTCCAACAACCTCGAGGCAACAAAGTTGTTGTCATTGACGGCAATGTAGATCAAGCATTACGCAAGTTTAAGAAAAAGGTTTCAAACTCTGGCTTAATCGATGATATCAAAAAGAATGAATTTTACGAAAAACCAACAAATAAAAGAAAAGTTAAAAAAGCAATGGCTGTCAAACGTGAAAAGAAAAGACAGTCACTTGAATTACGACCGGCCCGTAGATTAGGAAATCGTAGATAATCAATTGTAATAAATTGACCTTCTCAAAAAATATATTTTATGTACATTTAGGACTTGACCTTCTCAATAAATCAATTTTTTGAGAAGGTACCCAAAATTACTTGAAAAAATCTAATTTGTCATTATATAATGATAAATAGTTATGTGAAAGAGATAGGTTTCTCATTCATATGGATGCCGAAAGGGTCCAAACATTAATCTTGCTTTAAAAAGGAGAATATTATGACAAGCAATATACCAACCGCCCTACATCTAAAATCTTTAGATATACCCTCAATACATAAATTTGGAATCGGTTTCGATTCGATTTTTAATGACCTCAATCGACTAGCCGCAGTTGCCGGGAAGGATAACTATCCACCCTACAATGTAGTCAAGCATGATGATGACAATTATGTCATTGAACTTGCAGTCGCAGGGTTTAGTAAAGACAGTATTTCTATCGAAGTAGATCAAAATCAGTTAAAGATCGCATCTAAAGTAAAAGAAGATGTCGATGAAGAACTGGAGTATTTGCACAGAGGAATCAGTGCAAGACACTTTGAAAGATCATTTACATTAGCAGATCATGTATTTGTGAAAGATGCTAAAATGACAGATGGAATCTTAAAAGTTATCTTAGAACGTCAACTTCCGGAAGAATTGAAACCCAGAACGATTGACATTTCCTCTGATAAATAATATAATAGAGGTATGTTGTGCGTAGTTTCGGCTACGCACACATTTATTACTCTAAACTAAGGAAAGATTATGACACAAGAATTTGACGCAACAACCGAAGGAAAGATTAAACCTAATCATGCTTTACAGGAGCCACCTTTGTTTAAAGTTATTTACATTAACGATGAAGTAACAACTATGGAGTTTGTTGTAGATACGTTATGTGATTATTTTTCTTACAATCCAGATACCGCATCTAATATTACAGCCGACATTCACAGAGACGGCGCGGCAACAGTAGCAGTTTTGCCTTATGAAATTGCAGAACAAAAAGGTATCGAAGTTACATTGGAAGCACGTTCAAAAGGCTATCCACTTCAAATCAAAGTAGAAGCAGAGGCTTAAACTAAAACAGAAATTCTTTTAGGGTTGAATTGTTTGATATTTTTCCCTTCTACAGGATTGCTCACACATTGAATATCGGATTTACGGGGAAGTATTAAAGTTGCTTCTACGGGTTTATCATATGATCCATAAACCCAATGAGTAACTTTACTTTCACTATCTGCATTTAAGATAGTATCTAGTGGTGTTTGTGTTTCAACATATTCAGGTACTTGACCAAAGTAACAGTTTTCATTAGGAACACCGTTAGTTACAATGACAATCTTTTTAACATCTAAATGACGTTGAAGTTTTTCTATGGTCTTATGCAAAAAGCCCATGTCATCCAAACGATATTGATTGAATTTTAAATCATCTATCGATATGGACTTACCGGGTTCATGTGCAGTTTCCCAACAATTACTACCAATAACTGCAACGCCATCTATAATCACTATGTTGTGATGTAAGATAACAATGTTAGGAACTTTTTGTGCTATTGTTACTAACTGAGAAGTTCTATGATTAATATCACCATCAGATTGTTCGTACTCAAGCATACCCGGTGTATAAAAGACACCTTGATAATGTTGACTAAGATGAACAAGGGTTTGAGTCACTGTTCTCATGTCAGAACTAATGTTACCTGTTAATATGCAGTATAAACTTGTAGGTTTATCACTCCAATTAAAGGAATCATTAGGTTCTAAATTCAAATCACTGATTACATCAAACCCGATATCGATCACGTGTTTGCCTTACTTAACTTGTAAGTTAGGTTTTGCTGAGCCTCTTTTAGGTCCAGACTTTTTAGGTGCTGCCTTCTTAGGGGCCGCTTTTTTTGCAGTAGTCTTTTTAGGTGCCGCTTTTTTCGGAGCAGTTTTTCCCGGTGCCTTTTTTCTAGGTGCCGCTTTTGCTCTTGGTTTAGCAGGCGTCTTAGGAGTTGTTACTGTAGTCGGTGTAGTACCAGACTTTTTATCTCTTTTACTATAAAAATAAAAGACTGCGGCAACAACTGCTACGCCTAAAATGACTGAAATTTCATTTTCCATTTTTATCTCCTTTTGGATTACATTCTACATTGTATTTATGAGCCTGTCAAGGGTTATTGTTTTTTATTTTACCATAATTATAAACTAAATAAATTAATACACAGAGGAGTAATAACATCGATGAATAAGGATAAGGCTGAAAGCATCTTAGATTTGTGGATGAACGAAAAACTGCCCACGATTGCTCAACAAAAAAGACAACCATTTAGACCCAATCATTATATAGCACGTAAGACATGGAGAGTGTTAAACGCCACATGTTTTAATAATGAACTTAAGATGCCTCAATTTACATTTCATGCACGTAAGTCATGGTGGGCAATGTGCTGTAGTGACGCAGGAAAACCTCGTCCATTAAAGACTCGTTCTTGTTGTGAAATACAATTAAGTGACAAATGGTTTTGTAGATTGTGGTTTATAGATACACTGGCACATGAAATGGCTCATCAATATCAATGGGACATTGACGGAGTCAAACGTGTTAAGAAGGGTTGGGATCCTATTATGTCTCATGGTCCTTCATTCTTTAAACATAGAGAAAACATCGATAAGTATGGACTATCATTAAAGATATGTCATAAAAATACTAATTGGTTTAAGTATCAATGTTTAAAGAAATGCTGATAAATACTAACATGCATGACTCATTACTTAACACATTAGATTTAATCAACGAAGACGTAACTCTCAGTGCAAGTCAAATCAATAAGTATCAGGAAAGATTTGACAAATTTATTGAGATGATTCGTACTGGTATGACCTTTTATACCGTAGATAAAGATCCAGTAATTGCTGAACCTAGTGAAGCAGATAGATTTCAAGGTCTAAAAGACGAGGATCAATTCAAAGGTGGACTCAAAATCAAACTAGAAAATGGTGATGAATTACCTTTAAGCAAGTTATTAAAAACACCAGACTTAGGTGGACAAGCAATCGTTGGACAAGACGAAGGGGAGTCTACTGAAGAAGTAGGTAAAGAAACAGCATTACTCAAACCGTCACAAATTGGAATTACTGATAAAGATATTCCAGCAAGTAATTTAGGCAAAGAAATTCTAAACAACGATGCATTAAACTCTACTGAGTATGGTAAAGTTGTAGTACAAATGGCTATCGATATTATGGAAGGCAAGAACCCAATTATACCTGATGATATTCCCCCTAAGATTAGAGCATCTATACATGACTATGCTGGAGAGTATTTAGGGGTATTAGCATTGATCGAAGGCACATCACGTTTCCCAAGACGTAGAAGTTTTGAAGAATGGTTAGGTGGTAGTGTAAGTGATTTGATTATTAATTTCCCAAGTTCTGCAAACACAAACATAGCAGATAGTTTTGCGGCTATTAAGAACACAACTACAAATCACACAATTAATATTTCTAGTAAGGGTAAAGGGGGAGGTGCACCACCTAGTATCAGCGGATTAAAGATACCTGATAGTATCAAAGAAAACCCTGACTTTGAAGCATCAATGAAGTTCATTGAAGTATGTCAATCAGATGCCCCTATACCAACGCCTAAGACAGTTTCTTCAGTATTCTATGCTATGAACGTACTAGCAAGATATAAACCTGATGCAATACCAGATAAATTCAAACCTTTCTTACCTTTCACTGATCAAACAATTGATGAAGCATCTGAAAGTGTTAAAGCATTTAAGACACAGAATCCAATTGAAATGGAAGAATATGCAGGTCTATGGGCAGATACAGATTTTAAAAAGCCTTCCTCAGATGGAGGCAAACTTACTTATGTCATTAAGAAAGCAGTTATGGAAGCAGTCAATGAGGGAGGAGCATTCCCAGAGTTTCAACAAGTGATCCTTGAGATTTTAGACATGAACTTTATTCAGCAATATGCTGATGTTAGTACTAAAAAGGGTCCTAAAGTTATGACGTTTGCTACTCAATGGCCTGCGAAACTAGAAGGTAAAGTATCATTAGAATCTAAGTCAGGAGCAACTGATCCTACTAAAGGTGGATTCTCATTTAAACTAGCAAACACTCCACCCAAGACAGTCATAGACGAACCAAGTGAAGGCGACGGTGAAGAAGTTAAAATGAATGACACACCAAAAGACTTTGCAAAAGATACTAAAGCAATAACAAAAGGTGGTAGCAAAGACGTTACTGATATATTTAAGAAACGACAACCAAGTGGTGGTGTCGGAAGGAACAAAAGATAATGGCAAAGAAGAAAGCAAAAACACCGATCAACGTACAGAATAAACAAGTAGAACCTTTTATCTATCAGGCTACATTAGTTAAAGTAGTGGACGGAGACACAATTGATGTAACACTAGACTTAGGATTTAATGTCTTGTTACACAATCAAAGAGTTAGACTTGCTGGAATCGATACACCAGAAAGCAGAACTAGAAATTTAGAAGAAAAGAAATTAGGATTAGCCGCTAAAGAAAGACTTAAAGAGATATTAGCAGAACATAAGTTTAAGATACAATCATTAGGTAAAGGCAAGTACGGTAGAATCTTAGGTATCCCTCATACAGATGATGGACAAAATATTTGTAACATGTTAATAGAAGAAGGACACGCCAGAGAATACGACGGCGGCAAAAAGAAATCTTGGACATAAGATGAGAGCATTTGAGTTTTTAACTGAAGGGGTTAAAGGATTTAGGAATAAAAAATACCGAGATGGTGGCAAACCAGATTGGTATGAAAAAGCAGTACAACTAAAAACAGATAATCCTCGTATGTCTGCCGCAGAAATAGGTAGACAAGTAGGCGTGGGTACTACACTTGTACTGCACTGGCTCATAGGTAAACCGGACAGCCGGGGTTATATATACAACGACAACCCGCCATTTACTCAGAAAGATTTCCCTAATATAGGTCATAAGAAATATTTCGACGGAGCAAAACCAGAATGGTATGAAAAAGCAGTACAACTAAAAACAGATAATCCTCGTATGTCTGCCGCAGAAATTAGTAGACAACTAGGCATAGGTCCTATGCAGCCGCTGATTTGGCTTACAGGTCAACCGGACGGTGAGGGTAGAATATACAATGACAACCCGCCATTTACTCAGAAAGATTTCCCTATTACGGGTGCTAAAATATATTTCGACGGAGAAAAACCCGAGTGGTATGAAGAAGCAGTAGCAATGCGTAAACAAGGCATGATATTTCCAGCCATAGCCAATAAATTTTCAACACCTGAGAAAAAGATTAGTGTCGGAACAATATCCAATTGGTTAGTTAAAGGGAGAAAATATGTAAGTGGCAAACTTATCAATCCAGATGCTCCATTTGAGCCGAGACCAAAAGCAAAACGAATAAACACAGACTTAATAAAAGAATTAATATTAGATCCTGATCTAAGTGATGCTGATATAATAGAACTAATAGCAGATGAGAAAGGTAATAAAATAGCCAGTCAAGTAAGAGCAATGTTACCAAAACTCAGACAGAAACTGAATCCAGGTACACAAGTGATTGACAAAACTCGTACTGGTTCTATGAAAGATCCAGATATTACTGGGTTTGTACAAGAAACTTCTTAGCCCAACTAACAGCAATTAAATACTTACATGTACAAAAAGATGCATGTAACATATTCTGGCGATGACGATCTCACATTAACTTATAACATTAATGAAACATCTATTGCTCAACGATGGGCTACTCTTTTAGATGAAGCAATTCAACAGTACACAATAGATAATCCTAAAAGATTATATGGCTTTGATACGTTAGACATAGAAAGACAAAAGGCAGTTGATGCTATCAATAAATGCGTAGACACTATTAATAACTACAGTCCGGGCTTTGTAGAACGCAGAATGACGCCTGAGTTGATACAAGACGACCTTAATTACTTACATCATATCTTTGAAGTCTATCACGGAATGCTTAATGAGCCGCATGAGTTCTTTATTACAGCACCAATAGAAGTTCAACGAGCATTAGGACAATTGAACTTAGAAGTACATAGATGCGAAGCAATGGCTGAGGGGACTGTCAGAAAAATGATGCCAACGCACCTAGTAACTTATTATGATCAACCAAGAGGTCCAGGCATTAGAACATTAGAAGATAGTGACTATGAACACTTCACAGATCATGTAGAATTTGGAACTGTATATTTGTTATATGTAGAGATAGGAAAGACTCTACAAGACATGGCTATTGATGACGATGACCACATAGGTGACGAAGCATACAAACCCTTTAGACATTACGCAAGTGATTTCGTTATCAGATACTTTGGCACAAAAACTGAAACTGTCAATAACTTTCGTAAGATGTACAAAAATCATTATGATGAAAATAAAGAATTTTATGATGCGAGATATAATTACGGTCATATATACAATAGACCAGGAAACATTCCGTTAGCAAAGTTGCAAACGCATTTATCACCTGAACAAGTAGTAACTGAAATACAAAAAAGACAATTTGTAAGTTCGGTAACATTAACATAGCCAAAAGTGTTGCATATAATATACAAAACAAGTATAATGAATACTTTACGAAACAATTAGAGGAAATTTTATGGCATTAGTACCAATGGTTTTAGAACAAACAAGTCGTGGTGAACGTAGTTACGACATTTACAGTAGATTGCTACGTGATCGTGTGATCTTACTAGAAGGTGAAGTACATGATACTATGGCTAATCTAATCGTAGCACAGTTGCTATACCTAGAAAGTGAGAACAGTGAGGCAGATATTTCTCTTTACATTAACTCCCCAGGTGGTAGTGTAACAGCAGGTATGGCTATCTATGATACTATGCAATTTATCAAGCCGGATATCAATACGATTGTTATGGGACAAGCCGCATCGATGGGCAGTCTGTTAGCACAAGCCGGTACTGCTGGTAAACGTAAAATGCTTCCACGTGCTAGACACATGATTCATCAGCCAAGTGGCGGTGCAAGAGGTCAAGCAACTGATATGGAAATTCAAGTCAAAGAAATCTTAGATATGAAAAAGTATCTTACCGAAATTTACGAAGAACATAACTCTAAGGGTAAAACATATGATGATCTAAAAGCAGACATGGAGCGTGATAACTTTATGAATGCCCAAGAAGCACTTGACTACGGTCTTGTTGACGAGATTGTTAAAAACCGTGAATAAAGGCAACATCTTAGTTGTTGGAGATAGTTTTACTAAATCATGGGACGATTATACATTTAAAAGTGATGTTTTTAATGATGCTGGTTCTAATTCTTTAGATCATTTAGCAGGTGACGGATTTATAAGATCGGCTAAATTATTTTTTGATATAGCAGGCTTTGATGCAAGTGATCGAGGTATACCCGGCGGAAGTAATTCTGAAGCAATTGATGAAATTCTGAAAAATTTACACAACCAGTACGATTACATAATCGCATTTTTAACCACACCAAGTAGAGATTTAGAAGTTAAAGCATATTCTGAATTTAAGGACTTTAAGATACGCACTGATGATGACATCATTTGGATCAACAAAGTTAGTAATACTCATACATATAGTCGATTAAAAGAAATTGCCAACCAACATCAGATACCTATTTTATGCGTAGGCGGACTGCATCCAATCGACACTGATATATTTTCTCAATTTACAGACAAATATCTTAAACTGGCTATGCCATGGTGTCTTAAATTTCTTGCGCCAAACCTAAAAGAAAATTTTAAAGGTCATATTCGCTGGGGATATTTAAATGACTGCGGAGCGTTAGATTCTGCTAGTTTAGATGTTATGCCGCCTGTCTACACTAACGAGGTCGACTGTAATAGATATGGTTTTCGAGGAGCAAGAAAGATCATCAGTGGAACTGAACCTGATGAATTTAATTGGAAAAGTGTTGAGCCATGGTTATTTCCAGACAGAGTTCACCTAAATCTTAACGCCATGTGGCGTATAGTAGATTGGCTAGACGAGTACATTACAAAAAGTAAAAGGGATCAGTGAATCGATCCCTTAGTGCGTTTTAACTTTCGATTAGTTACAAAATTGTAACACAATAGTATTTATTCAATAATGCATTAAAAAAGGGACCTAAGTCCCTTTTTTGTTATCTAAAGTATTGATTTACTGCTTGTCATTAACAAACTCGTAAAGTTCTTTTGCCGCTTTGATAACGTCAGCAGTATTGATAGTATCTGAAGGAAGTTCTTTTTCATTTCCTTCATTATAAGCATTATGCTCTCGCACTGCATCTGTTTTTCTCTGCAAATTGCACTCTAAGATACCTTGTGCTTGGCTGAGCAAGTCTGCTCTGATTTCAAATCCTGATTTATTTGACATATTTTTCTCCTTTTGTGTGTATGTGTTAAGTGTATGTGATAGTCCGTGCTGTCCGGGTTGTATCTTTTGCAGGGTGTTTTTTCTCTGCTACTGTCTCACTTGTACACAAGGCACATAGCCAAGCACTTTTGAAGACTATCTCATACAATAATACTTATACCCTGTCACACTTTGTAAAACTTTTTTCTAAGTCATTGATTTTATTAGGCGAAATAATGGCAAAATAATGGAAAAAAGGCTTGACATTTGGGTCAAAATCCCTTATAATATATACATATTCACAATAAAGAACAGGAAATTATATGTCTTACAACATCTTTCAAATCAAAATCACTGACGAAATTTACGAACATGTCAATGGTCCAGAGGGCGGACACTCTGCTACTGCTAAAGTATTCCCAGAGTATCATGCTAGAATGGAAACTTCATTTGACGGCTCAAAACGTTTCTTACCTGAAATGTTTGAGCATTACACAAAAGTTTGTGAAGTTGCTGGATTTGAAGATCGTAATTTAGAGACTGTTTTCAAAATCTTAAATGGTTACTACTTTGATGAAGAAACTGGCAAAGACGAAACGTTTGATACTTTCGTTAGTGGTTTTGAAATGAAAACTTTCTTAAACAAAAAGACCAAAGAAGTGCGTCAGGTTAGAGACATGCACTCACTATCAGTTGGTGACATTGTTGAAGATACTGTAACTGGCACATTCCATATGGTTGACGGCATGGGCTTTAGTCAAATCGAAGTTAATTCACTAGAGGTAGCATAATATGTTAACAGCAGAAATTCATAACGAAGCAATTCAGGCGGCAAATGAAGCCACTCAAAATTACCTTGATCAAAATGGAGAACATCCATTTAATTGCGGGTTTGCATGGATCGAAGCCTTTGTCAAAGGTAACACTAAACTAGGCAAAAGTTTTATTTCTCAAGGCTTTGATAAAAGTTATACTGGTGGGTACAAGTTATGGAACCCTGGTAAATCTTACACTCAGGACATGAGTGCTAAGATGGCTGGATGTGATGCGTATGTGAAGATTGTTAAAAAGTATCTTCCTGATGCACCGATTTACACAAGTTCAAGGTTAGACTAATGAGTTTTCAAATTTCAGATCAAAAAGGTTTTCAAATCACTTATAAAAACGGGTACACAGTATCCGTTCAGTTTGGTGGTGGTAACTATTGCACTAACCGAGACTTGCCTTATGGCGAAGAAGTTCCACCTAGTGACACAGCCGAAACTGCTTTAATGACTAAAGATGGTTTTGTCGAGTATCAAGGTGATGATGTGCAGGGTTACATGTCTCCTTCAGAAGTTCTCAAGTTAATGGTGTATGCAGAAAGTCTTCCACCTTATGACGAGTTGGCAGCATTTGTTTCTGGACAAAATCCCCAAGGAGAAAAAGAAGGTAGTTTCTATGGCTACAATGAAAAGAACGATAGTTTCGTTCCCGGGTTAGATGATTAATGGAAATAGGAATCAATCATCAAGCCCTCAAAGAATCAATTGGGGACACTATACTTGCGACTCTAATTAACTTTCCGTTGATTTGGGCTCTTAATTATTTGACAATGACTGTATTTTTGTTTGGTCCTTTTGGAGTATCAATTACTAATACTTTTATTCTGTTTTGGATTGCAGTTACAAGAAAATATTACGTTAGAGTTTATTTCGATAAAAAAAATAAGAAAAAAAACTTGACAAAGCAACCAAAGGCAGTATAATAAAAGAATACACACACAGGAGAGAAAATGAATTTTCCAATTGAATGGGTACCTAGTACAACTAAACAGACTAGGAAAGTTGTTAATCAATTAGACAGAGATCCAAACGAGTTCTATGTCAAAACAATTGCTGATCGACTTGAAGAAGTCAATAAGCCTAATAATCAAGGCATACATGATGCAGTCGAAGACTATTATAAGTTAGGTACTAGTTTTTCTGTTACCCAATTACCCCAACATAAAATGGTTCCAATTAAGAACATCTTAATTGACGAAGATATTCAACGTGAAATGGATACCATGCATATTACTAACATCGTCAAAGGTTTTGATCCAAGACGAGTCAATCCAATCTTTGCAGTTAAAGAACCTGGTAAAGAAATATACCATTGTACTGATGGTCAGCATACTGTAGTGACTCTAGCCAAACTAGCACAAGCAGACTTGATCGATGAAGTAGAACATGAAGACTGGGACGAAATGGAAGTTGATGTTCTATATGTTGAAACAGATGATAGGTCATTTGCACGTGAACACTTTGCGTTTATCAATGGTGTTGGTAAGAAGAAGATAGATGAATACGACAACCACAAACAACGTGTGTTGAGTTATCGTTTAGATAATAACAATAAGACTGAGTATGCACTGGCCGCTGACAAGCAGACAATCTGTGAAGATGCAGGTGTGTATCCTATCAAATCTGATGATCAACAGAACTCAGGTATCCCAGGTACATTAACTCACTTAAATGCAATCAAAACTATCAAGCCCGAATGTCTGACGTTCATGGTTAACTTCCACGACAAATATTGGAAGTCAGAAGTTGTCGATGCTGGTGAAATGGGTATAAGCCGATTGTTATATCAGAAAGCAAACACTCCAACTGATACTCCTGAGTATGAAGAATTCTTAAATCATATCAACGCAATTATTAAGACATTCTTTACTAACCCTGCTCAACTAAGAGCAATTGCTAGTGACGCCTACTCTGGATATTCTAAAGATGTGTTTGGTGCTTCTAAGTCTGTACACGACACAGCCGCTCTGAATATCGTTCTTAAAGTCTATCAGAAGTTAGGTGGTACATTCTCTGTCCCTGATATTGTATTGTCTCATAAAGACAATGGTAAGGACTTGTATGACTACATTAGCCCTAGTATCAAAAAGAAAATCAACAAGGTAATCAAAGATGGAAAAGACTCAGCATAGTACTAGATTTCTTTACATCATTCAAACGTCTCATAGTAACACGTTAGGCTTTGGTGTTGCTACGAACCCTCAGAGACGTTTACAAGACTATGTGGCGCATAGTGCGGCTAAGCAAGAGTTCTATCAATTGTATTACGGTCCTAAGTCTGACATTGATGCATTAGAAACGTACATCAAAAACGAATGGATGCCTTACAGATTGGACATAAATGGTAGTTGGAAACTAGAATGGTTTGATCCTAAGCATAAAAAGTCATGCCAAGCATTAGAACAACTAGTCGATGACAAGATCAAAGGACACCCGATGCCAGATGTCAAAAAACTTGCTGATATCTATGCTCCATTTAAGAATTACTACTCTAAGTCTGATATAACTAAGGCGAATTTAGACCATGATCCAGAGAAATATCTGCAAAAAATCGGTTGACATCACTTGTCAATGGTAGTATAATATACGCATATTTAGGAGATTTGTTATGATCGAAGTATTGCAAGAAACAACTGATTGGGGCGATGCTCCTGTTGCAAACGGCATTTATCATGTCAATGCATCAGGTCATTTGGTTCAGCACAATGACAAGAAATTCAAATCTCCAATGAAACGGTTTGACAAACGTGGTCGCAAATTCAACAAGATCGACCAGTATGAAGATGTATCTGCACCTAGAACATCTAATGTTATCATTGTGCAAGGTTCAAAAGGCAACACTTATACTATTGAAGATGGTAAATGTTCATGCCCAGGTTACACGTTTCGTGGCGATTGTAAACATGTCAAGGCTATTGCTTAACCCAATTTGTTTGCTTTTAATGTTTAAGGGAGTATAATTATCTTATGACTATGCATTTAGATGTCCGTTTGTCCTCACTCAATACTCGCAAACGCAAGTTAAAGTTGACTAAAGGTAAACTCAAAGAACTAGAATTGCGATGGCGTGAGCATAATAGAAGTTGCAAACGCAATCACAATCATGCCTTTAGGTTTGGGACACTAGAAGAATACATCGATTATTCATATGGTCTTAAGAAACGTCCTGACCCACGTGATCGTTCTACATTCAAGCCTTGCAAGCCTACAGAAAACTGGCGTGCTAGACTTGATGCAGAACACAGACAGAAATATCCGTCTGCTATGGAAGAAGGCATGAAAGACGGTTCCTTTATGAAAGGTCGAGACTCTGGTACTAAGCAAGAGCCTCAGAAGTATACAGGTGATCTTATTACAGGCATTGCTACAATGCACAAGTCAAATGCTGTTCCAGTTATGAAGGGTACAGATCAAGCAAAAGATATTGCAAGGATGCGTAGATAATGACTATGAGTGAAGTTTTACTTCTTATTCCTTATTTTTTGTGGTTAGGTTTTATGAATATAGCAATGTTTTATACTATAAAGGAGAACTTATGAAAGAAGTATATGCCCAAGAAACGTTAGTCGAATGTACTGACAATGGTAAATCGATAACCGCTGATGTTGATAACTTTCAACCGGGCAGATATCTTTCTGTTATAATGAACACTGTAAAAGTAAACTTGCAATATGAGGATAAATTTGATCAGTATGTAGGTTCTATGGGAGGATTAGAATTTGTTTCTAAAGGCCCAAAAACTGTAGGAACTTATAGATGACAGGGGAGAGAGGGCACAAGTGTAGTATTTGCGATTGCATCTACACTGAATCAGAGGGAGGTATCGAAGGAACTTTCGGTATTCTCCCTGTTTGTTTTTGTCCTACTTGTTTTACAAGTTGTTGCGATATGGTTAAACAATTAGAAGAAGGGTATTTCTTTGACACAGAATAAAGAATTCAACGCCGACAGAGTTGAAGCAAAACTAAGTCAGGAAGTACAAGAACAGTACAAAGACTCTACAATGAGCAAGGGTGCTAAACTTGCTATGGAGTTAAATGCAGAACGCAAACGTCTAAAACAAGAAATGGACGAACTGCAAGTTGAAGTAGAAGATTTAAGACCCGCAACTCCAACAGGAACCATTGACAGTCACGTTAAGTGGATAGCAACTATATTTGCTGTCACCGGAGTATTCATAATGAGTGCCGGGCTAGACACAGAAGGACAAGTACTTTATGCATTATCAGCAATGGCATGGATCTATGTAGGTCACTGTTGGAATGATAAAGCAATAATGATTGGTAGTGCTATTACAGGCACATCAGTTTTAATGAATTTAGTTGAGGTCTTATTAGGATCTTAACTACAAAAGAATTACATGATACGACAAATGTTTATTGGATCTCCCAAGCACAATAGGTTTTGTGTTTGCCCATTTGCATTGCATACAATCCTGTATTGTTGTATTATAGTAATACATCGAACAATTGTTGGTCGATGAATATATAATCTAAGAGGAAAAATATATGACAAATGCAACAGCATCAAAGTCTGCGAAATTCTTAGCCGCTCTACAGAACGGTGAAGAACTCACAGCAAAACAAATTGCCGCACGTTTCGGCATTGGTAACCCAACTGCAACAGTTAGTGATCTACGTCTAAGAGGCGGATATGCTATCTATGCTAACCCTACTAAAACAGGTGTTACAAGATATCGTTTAGGTACTCCAACTAAAGCAGTCGTAGCCGCAGGCTACAGAGCATTGGCAGCCCAAAAGGCTTCCTAACTCTTAGGAACTAGGTTTGGGGGGAGCCTTGCTAGGGCTCTTAGAGACAAGCAAAATCTCCCCACTTTTACTTTCCCCGGTAACTTATATGAATGTATTGCACAGTTTAATGAACAAACTAGACAGGTACAGATTGATACCTGATAGAATGACAGGTGCAGACTACATGCACCGTTACTATCTTTTTCTTAGAGATAGAACAAAGTTTCCCGTCAACGTTACACTTCACAAAATCGTCAAAAGTGATGAACCTTTTTTACATGATCACCCTTGGCCTTATATGACTATAATTCTTAAGGGCGGTTATTGGGAAAACACTACCGAGGGGAGGACTTGGAAAGGTCCCGGTAGTGTTATCAAACGTGGTGCACAGGAATTTCATTGGCTTGAATTAGAAAATGAACAACCTGTCACCACTTTGTTTTTTATGGGACCTCAACAAAGAGAATGGGGATTTTTAGATTGTGGCGAATGGATACATCACAAGGAGTTTTTATATGGTACTAAATGAATTAGAAATATTAATGCTATTGTTTATAGGTTGGCAGGCGTCAAATTTATATCGTCATTGGAAAGATGATCAAACAATTAAATTGTTCATTAAAACTATTGAACTTGAAGAAGACCGAATCAACGAAAAAATAATTGACGAAGTTAATTTACGTTTACCTATTTGCTATATAGAAAAAATCGAATCAAAAGATTATCTCTTATACAATAGAGACACAGAAGAATTTGTATGTCAAGGTTCTTCATATGAAGATTTAGCCCAACAATGCAAAGATAGATTTGATACAGTGCTAGTTAAGGCTGGTGAGAAATCTATGTGGTTTGCAGATGGCAAAGTAGAGGAAATTACTAAGTAATGGATTATGTAGAAGCGGATTATGTCGAATGCAATGTTGTAAATTATGAAACATGTCACGGCTTAGAATCCAATTATGAAAGTTTCAATCTAGTACATCGCCCAGGTGTTAACACAATACGTTTAGGTGTATACATGGATGATCGTATGAACAGACGTAGAGTGTTTGGTTATATCAGGCAATTAAATGATATCTTTAAACTTAATGGAATCAACATACATATGGAGCCTGCTTTTGTAGAGCCTGTAGATATTGAAAACACTTATGATAGTCTAGGTAATATCGAACTAGCATATGATTTACAAGACTGGGATCAATATGCTCCCTTTTATGAAAAGGCTTGGCTTGTAGACAAATACAAAGCAGACTTAGTACATGTTATGTTAGACAATACACAAGATTGGGAAGTATGCGGTGCTGGCTGGATGTGGAAGGGTAAAGGTATGACAGTAGGTATGACTGCTTGTTATTCTAACAACGACATTGCTACAGTAGATCCGGAACAAGAAACATCTACTGAATACATTTTTGCACATGAAATCGGACATCAATTAGGATTGGCTCATGCAAAAGAAGATTCTGGTGAAACACCTGCATTTAGTTTAGGACACGGTTTTATGGCATCAGATGGCACAGGTACAATTATGTCTTATGCTAGAAATAGAGTACCTTATTATTCTGATTGCTGGGTTCAAGTTGATGGTGTTAAGTACGGTGATTCTGAACATAGGGCGTCAGTTGCAATTAATGCTTCGGCTTCTACTATTTCATTGACATATGAAAACTTTGGACCGTATGGTTATCCTATTTTTAATAACGAAATATCAGCCGGTGATGCATCAAACCATTTTAATAGATTGTTTAATACTGTTATGGAACAACGTAGCCCGATAAATTAATGAATAGAAAAAATAAAAATAAATATACGTATAAAGGAGAGTTGATTGACACACGTAGTAACTGAAGCATGTATTAAATGTAAACACACTGACTGCGTGATCGTATGCCCTGTAGATTGCTTTTATGAAGGACCAAACTTCCTTACAATTAATCCAGATGAATGTATTGATTGTGGAGTTTGTATTCCTGAGTGTCCTGAAGATGCTATTTTTGCTGACACAGAAAAAAAGATAGTTGAAAAGACAGGTAAAGACATGGAGTATTGGGTAGAACTCAACGGCAGGCTTGCTGAAAAGTGGGAAGATAGTGTTATCACAGATAAAAAAGACCCTCCCGAAGACTATGCTGAATGGCAAAACAAACCGATCGGTGAAAAGATCGACTTATTGGAAATAGAATAATGTTTAAGTATACATTTAAATTACACGAAATGATTGCTAATGGTATTGGTAAATTTTTAGAATGGTCTTGGCAACGAAAGGCAAACAAATTATTTGAGAAAAAAGATGTACGATAAACCAATAAATGCTGTGAAACCTAAAAAGAAATACATACATGTAAACATGCACAAGATACGTGCAAACAAAAAGCATGGCACAAACGAAGCAGTTATTACAGTCAAAGAAGGCAGAAAGAACACATATGGTCACTCAGTAGAAATACATGGCCCAAGTAAAATAGTATACGGTGGCAATGATAAGCCACTTCTACCTTGTGGAGCAAGAGTAGTAATAGAAACAGAAGCAGAGGTAACAATTAAATGAAAGAACTAATTATATTAACAGCAGTATTAGTAGGAAGCAGACTGATCGGCATTGATCCTGTCTGGACTCCTTTCTTTGCTCTCGCATTTTTAATGCCATCTATTACTTCAAACAAATACTTAGGATACTTATTACCAGCATCTATAATGTTTATCACTGACGTTTATATGTCAAGCATGATGTTCCCAATGGTATATGGTTGTCTACTATTCAATACGTTCTTAGCAACTAAACTAGACAAGTATGTTGCAACATTTGCAGGGTTTTTCGTTTGGCACGTACTAGTCAATATAGGTCCTAGCATGTACCCTCCTTTCTCTGCACCCGCATTGTTATGGGACCTTCAGTATCTGATAGGAACATTAATCTATATCAGCATGTTTGATCTCGCCCGTGTCACTAGACAGAGGCTCTCTACAGTTTGAAAATTAGAAATGCTATAGCAAAGGGAATGACAAAGTTCTTCCGCTTTGTTGCAGACACATTCTTTGCAAAACGTTATGGACACAGAGCAGTGGTATTAGAAACTGTTGCTGGTGTTCCGGGTATGGTTGCAGGAACGTGGTTACACTTTAAAAGTCTACGCAAAATGAAAACAGGTTACGGACCTGATATCAGAGAAATGTTAGCAGAAGCAGAGAATGAGAGAATGCATTTGATGTTTTTTATTGAAATTGCAAAGCCCAATTGGTTCGAACGGTTATTGGTTTTATTCGCACAGTTTATTTTTATGGTCTTTTATTTTGTAATTTATGTAGTTAGTTACAGAATGGCACACAGAATGATTGCTTACTTTGAAGAAGAAGCAGTTCGCAGTTATACAGATTATCTTGCTATGGTAGAAAACGGTGAAGTAGAAAATGTTCCTGCACCCCAGTTAGCAATAGACTATTACAAAATGAAAAAGAATGCAAGATTATCAGACCTAATTAAAAAAGTAAGAGCAGATGAGCAACACCACAGTGAAGTCAATCATCAATATGCGGACAGAATATGAAGAAGAAATTCATAGATTATTTTATGGATATGGCAGAATTAACTGCTACACTCAGTTATGCAAATAGACTCCAAGTAGGAGCATTAATTGTTAAAGGCAATCGGGTAATAGGCACAGGGTATAATGGTATGCCTACTGACTGGGAAAACGATTGTGAAGTTAATGGCGTAACAAAACCCGAAGTACTACATGCAGAAACAAATGCTATCGCAAAGGTAGCACAAAGCACTGAATCATCATCAGGCGCAACTTTGTTTTGTACACATGCTCCTTGCTTAGATTGTGCTAAACTAATATATCAGTCTGGCATTGAAACTCTTTATTATCGTAATGCATATAGAGACGAAGCAGGTGTTAAATTTTTAAAGTTAGGTGGTGTAAATGTACATCATTATAACACTGGTAAAGTGCCTCTGTGAACGAACTTAAATGTTCCGTTTGCTCTTGCAATGTAGATCCATTTGACGTAAAATATCACAATGCAGAACGTACAGCCGTGTTTTGTGATGCATATTGTTCGCATGAATGGTATCAAAAATTAAAAGAAAAGGAAAAAGAAAATGGAATATAACGTAGGTGAAACTCAGTCTTTAATTGAAGATGTTAATAGTATTAAACGTTGGCACCACGACCGTAACTTAATCGATGGTAGTGATGACAAGTCACAGTTTGCTAAGTTAATACAAGAAGCAGGTGAATTGTCAGATAACATCTGTAAAAATAAAGATATTGCAGATGATATTGGAGACATGATTGTAGTTCTAATCAACATCGCAGAACGCAATGACTTGTCACTTACTCAATGTGTACGCAAAGCATGGGACGACATCAAAGACCGTAAGGGTCAAATGAGAGACGGTGTCTTTATTAAAGAAGAAGACTTGATTAAAGAAAGTTTAGGTTTAAAAACGTGACAGAAAAAGAATTTACTAAAGAAGAATTGAAAAATAGCAAACGAATTTATAAATCAGCAACTCCCAAAGAAGATTTAAGTTGGTATGTTAAATGGTTTGCAAGTGCCTGTATATTGATAGCAGTATTAGCCAGAAGTGCTGGTGTAGAATATCACATGATCGATGTATGGTTCAGTGTAATCGGCACAGCAGGTTGGTTCGTAGTTGGTATGCTTTGGAAAGATAGAGCATTAATAATGCTCAATGCTGTACTAGTGTTTATATTATTACAGGGCATCATAAGAGGATTAGCATGAAAGAATCGATAAGAACAGTCAAAGACTTTCCTATTCCGGGCATAGAGTTTAGAGATATTACTGGATTGTTAGAAGATCCAAAAGCATTTAAAGAATCGATCATACAACTAACAAGTGAATGCATGAAATTTAAATGTAATACGATTATAGGAGTAGAAAGTAGAGGCTTTGTCTTTGGTGCACCTCTAGCATTTGACTTAGACTTACCGTTTGTAATGGCACGTAAGCCAGGAAAGTTACCTAACAAAACAGTTGGGAAAGAATTTAAATTAGAGTATGGTGAAACAGAAATACACTTGCAAGAAATATCTCCGATCATGGGCAACGTTGTTATAGTAGATGATTTAGTTGCTACAGGTGGAACTGCAATAGCATGTGCTGATTTAATACATGAGAATTGGAATATACCTAAAGAGAATATTTTAATTCTAGCAGTTATAGACTTGCCTGAATTAAAAGGTAGTGAATTAATCAAAGAGCAAGGATATAATGTAAGAACTTTAATAGAGTTTGAAGGTGTGTAATGAAAAACTTATGGAGACTGTGGGCTAAAGCAATTGGAGAGAAAGAAGGTGCCAATGACGTTGAAGCAGACAAGATAGCAATGATTAGAACTGTTATTGTTGGTGTTAACTTTATTACTTGCTTCTTTATTATAGCAGGAAACATACATAACTGGTGATGATGATGAAAGATATTATTTTAATGGCATTAGAACATGAAGCACCCAAGATGGCTAAGTGGGAAAATGTATTCTTTACTGGAGTAGGTAAAGTAAATGCCGCATTAACAGCCGGCAAGTTAATCGAAAGATACCAACCAAGAACAGTTTGGAACTTTGGTACAGCAGGTGGAATTAAGTTAGGTTCTGGACTACATGAAATGAAGAACTTTGTTGAACGTGATAAGGGTAAATGTCCTGAATCTATCGAACTTGTTCTACCAACTGACCCTCAAATTATTTCATACGGTATCGGATATACATGTAGCACAGGTGATAACTTTGTTACAGACCCTAACTTAGAGATACCTGCACACGTAGTTGACATGGAAGCATATGCAATCGGTAAAGCATGTCTTAATCAACATGTAGATTTTAAATGTTTTAAGTATGTTAGTGATCAGGCAGACGAAGGGGCAGATGAAGATTGGCTAAAGAATATTGCTGACGGCGAAGAACATTATATAAATGTATTTCAACAAATAACTGGAGGATTTTAATAAATATGAGTATGAAAGAAAAGTATCACACATTTGAAAGTGATAATCGCAAGGCAGATGTTTTTGCAATATGGCCTAATAAATGGCTTGTAGAAGCATATGAAGACAACACACTATCACATTCAAAAGAGGTGGCAAATGAAAGTGCCGCAGAATTGTATGCTGATGATTGGGTATTAAACAATGAAAGTCAAGGAATTTCTAACTGAGAACAAGAATGATTCTCATTATAAACCGCATCTATATTTAGATATGGACGGGGTCCAAGCGGACTTTTTTAAATCTTGGGCTAGATTCGCCGGCGTAAACGACTATAAAGACATCGAAGACACTGAGGCCTCTATAGAAAAACTAGCATCTAACGGACCCGAGTTCATATACCGCTTTTTCCGTGATTTACCGACCCTCAGGGGCGGCCTAAGAGTGATTGACTGGTTACAAGAGCATGATATACCCTATACAATACTGTCTGCTCCGCTTCGTTATGAGCATCAGGCCAGCATCATGGGTAAGAGAGAATGGCTGGATAAACACCACGTAGGAGCGTCTGAGAGCGCCATATTCGCATCGGATAAGTCCAAGTATGCTACTGACAGTAAGGGCCGGCCGAACGTTCTAATCGATGATTTTGGCAAGAATACGATACCCTGGGACAATGCAGGGGGCATAGGCATCAAGCATGACCCATTTGACGAGGGTCCAACGATTAAAGCATTAGAGCAGATATATCTCAAAGATGAAATAGATGAAGCAAGTCCTAACACATTACAGGGGAGTTTTACCCCTGATCTACAGTATAGCAAAGTTTGGTTACTAGACGAAGTACAAAAGATACTGGGCAAAACTCAACTAGACACTATCTATAATTTAGGTAGTTGGTACAGTAACATGGGATTGTTTTTAGTTGCTAACAAGTTAGGATTCAACAAACTAATCAACGTTGATATAGATAAAGATACATTAAAGACAGGACAAAAACTGTTAGACAAACTTGGCATATCTGATAAAGTAGAACATATGCATAAAGATGCCAACACATTAGATTACAGACAACTTAAACAACCTGGACTAGTCATCAATACATCAACAAATGATATAGAAGGAGATGATTGGTTGAAAAATATTCCTGAAGGTACTCTTGTTGCAATGCAAGGTAGAAACGGAACACTTAAAGAATTTGATAAACAATATCCACTAAACAAAACATATTTCTTAGATGAAGTTGAACTGGAAGATCCAGAAACTGAATACGAAAGATTTATGAAAATAGGTGTGAAATGATTTATATCGAAGATGACTTTTTAACAGAAGAACAATTCACAGCATTAAAAAACAAAGTCGATTCACACTATAGTCCTATAGAACCTAGAGAGTTGTTTGACAACTACGATTTTAAAAATGAACCAGACAAATACATTCTTCCTATAGCAAGATCAGGAGATTGGCTTGATAGTTGCATTCCAAATGCACCGCAATGCATTCCTGCTTTAAAGAAAATGGAAGAAACACTAATCAATCAAGGTGTACAAGAATTACAGAACTGGTCATCTTGGTTTCAATATTCAGTAGATACTATGTCACTTCCACCACACAGAGATCAAGCAGTAAGAAAAAGTTTACCTAAAGATACTTACACATGCGTTATCTACACTAGTGATTGGAAACCAAACTGGGGAGGAGAGTTTGTAGTAGGATCTCCTATTTTTAATGACGAGGGTTTAGTTGAGTCACTAACAGATTTTACACACTCAATAGAACCTAAACCAAATCGTATGGTGGTATGGAGCAGAGAAGAATGGCATATGGTTAATGCATTGACTGTCAACGATCCAAATTATGTTCGATCATTTTTTGGTACTAGTTGGAGTTCTATAGAATCTAAAGAACATGATCAAAACCCATTTCAACGTTTTTATTTTACAGCAGAAACATGATACACTACGTAGACAATTTTTTACCACAGGATCAATTCGAGGCTTTAAAGAAAAGAGTTGACAATAGATACGGTACCGGTAATGGACACGACTTACAACCAAACACTGATGAGCCGTGTCGAGTAACATGGCACGATTCAAGCGGTGATTGGGAAGAAGCATTAAATTTTTTCGGGCATGAGTGTCGTCCGGCAATTGAAAAAATGATTGAGTCTTTAGAACATGATATGGGTGCAAAAGATTTAAAAAACTGGTCTGTATGGTTTCAATATATTATTAGTTCTATGACACTACCTGCACATAAAGATGCAAATTTGCGTAAAAGCAGTGAAGAACATACATACACTGCTGTATTATATACAAGTGAATGGCAGCCTGAATGGGGAGGAGAATTTATTGTTGGGGAACCTGTATGGAATCCAGAGGTCTCATCCAAAGCGGTTGGATTAAAAAATCTTACACATACAATAGAACCTAAACAAAACAGAATGTTAATATGGAGCAGAGATGAGTGGCATGCTGTACAAAAAGTTACGCACCCTGATCCAAATTATGTTAGAAGTTTCTTTGCTACCGGCTGGAGTTCAGTAGATGACTTTACATCTTTTAAAGGAGATGCTAGATGATTTTTAGAGAAAGCAATTTTTTAAATGATGACTTGTTTGAAATATTATCATTAAAATCTCAAAGATTATATAAGATGTCTAAACTAGAAGACACTGCAATGGAAGTTGTGAGAGATGAGATAGATCCTGATCGAGGCATATATGATAAAAATGTATCACATCAACGAGCAATGAGATTTAGATTTTATTGTAATGGTGATGATGTTATGCAAGAAACAACTGATTTCTTTGGTCCTGACATTGGAAAAATATTATTACAAGTTAAAGATTATTTGATTGACAAGGGCTGGGAAAATATTAAACTGAGTAACGTTTGGTTTCAATATGGTGACAGTGAAACTCAAATGCATAGACACAATGACGGAAACACTAACATCATGCAAAAAAATAAAGTATCTGAGGAGAATTGTTTTACTTCAATGATCTTTACTCATCCTAAATGGGATAATGAGTGGGGCGGAATATTTAATGTAGAATCTATGGACGGAACAGAAACAACAATACAAAATCCAGATCCAAATAGTTTTATTATTTGGAATCGTCATCATCCACATTGGATGACTCCTATTGTTGAAGGTTGTCCAATTAGAATGTTTATAGGAATGTCTTGGTATGAGAAATAATTTAGCAGAACTTTTGGATGTGAGTATAAACATAGAAAGTTTACGTGCGGCATGGGCTGAACAAGTAGTCTTTGCTGGAGATGATTATGAATGGAGTAAACGCAATTATGTTAAATTAGATTTTTTTACTGAATACTTCCAACACTTATTAGTAGATATAGAAAATGTAGTAGGCGAAGAACCTACGCAGTATATTATACAATTACATGATCGATCCTTACCTGGATACTCTGATACTCTATACAATGATAAATTTTATTTAAACATAATACACAAAGACGAATATAGAACATCATGTGTAAACCTTCCTGTTTATTATGACAAATTTGAACCTGTACATTTTTACAATGACGAAGATGTTGTGGAAAGAATAATAAAACATCAAAGTTATACAGGAGATCCTACTACATCACTCTCATTAAGAGATCCAACAAATGGAGTAAAAACACCATTAGGACTCAAACCAAATCAGATAGGGCAATATAGTGAAAACCACCCAACATTAATGAATGTTCAAAATTGGCATAATGTAAGAGTGCTGGATTTGGCACCCCCAAGAGTCTTTATACAACTGAGTTTTGATAAACATTTTGATGAAATTGTTGCAAAGGACATAAATACACGTATACTTTAGGAATATTACTATGACAGATATTAAAAATTATATTTCAGCAATCGACGGTCTTGCACAAGACGAAGATTCTATTTTATTATATGACTCATTTGATATTGAGTTATCAGAAGACTTTGTTATTGAGACAGGAGTAGTAGGTTACACTGATGACGGAATTATTGTCGAAGGTGATGATGAAATGTTAGAATTACTTGCTATCAACGAAATTACTACTGAAGCAATTGATGTTATTGTAGAAGATGCAAAGCCATTATACACTCCTTATGAAGATGATCTTGCAGACATTATGCGTTTGACAGAGAATCCTAATCCAGGTGACTTTAATCAAGCATCTAAATCTCCAATCGGTAGTATTAACTATAATGATGAAGAAAAGATGGCTGATGCAAATGTAACAGGTAAAGATCCTGAAGTTGAAGTACACGAAGCAGAATATCAAGGACGCAAAGTTACACTTAATAAACCAATGCAAGGTGATGTTAAGAAATCAAAAGTTTATGTTAAGAACGCAAAAGGTAATGTAGTTAAAGTTAACTTTGGCGACAAGAACATGAAGATCAAAAAGAATATACCGGGAAGACGTAAGTCTTTCAGAGCAAGACACAATTGCGATAATCCAGGACCTAAATGGAAAGCACGTTACTGGTCTTGTAGAGCCTGGTAAATATATTTGAACACACTTCTCTAACTAAATATCTGTATGACTCCTAACGAGACAGATAAAGCACGGTACGAAGTAATCACACAAGAAGCAAATGACGGCACCGGTGATTTGATTATTCCACTACCTGCACCCTTACTTAAATCATTGGGCTGGACAGAAGAAACTGAACTGGCTATCGGTGTAAATGAAAATGGCACCATATTTTTAAAGAAGGCAGATTAACAATGAGTTCAACAATTGATACGCAATACAGTTTAGATTTTGATTATACAGACGGAATAACAGTTACTTCAGGGACAAGCATCTTAGATAGTTTATCTACCGATTCGTTTACATTAAGTTCTAATTGGGACACATCATATAGTGATACTATTACGATCGGTGGACATACTCTTACTGAACAAAAACTAAAAGCATTAGATGGTTTACAAGAATGGCAAGAAGAAGTAAACAAGAAACTTGCAATCTTACAACCTAATCCTGAACTAGAAGAACAATGGTCAGAGTTAAAAGAACTTAGACAACGTTATGTCGAACTTGAAAAAGAGTTGACTGAAAAAACAAAGATGTGGAACATCCTAAAAGATTAATGAGCAAGGGTGACCATATTACAATGACCGGGAAAGTAATTCAAGTACTTCCCAATGCTAGATTTAAAGTTACATTAGAAAATGGTCACACTCTCAATGCTTATGTCGGTGGCAAAATGCGTAAGTTTGAAATTAAAATTATTATGGGCGATGAAGTTCAAGTTGAAATCTCTCCCTATGATCTAACACAGGGCCGCATAGTAAGGAGAAACTAATGTCGCAAATCTTGGCGCATCGTAGTAACTCTGATGTTTTCGTTGATATTCCCAAAACTACTAAAGAAGGTTTTCTGTTTAATGAAACAGGCACAGACCTTAATTCCAATGGCCATCGATGCAAAGAAATCAAAGAAGTATTAGGAGATGATTTACAATTTTCTAAATACTTTTTGATATTAGGAGACAATGCATGTTTACATATGCATAAACCTATAGAAGAAACATGGCCTTATCTTTTATCAAAACAAATAAATTATCAATATTATAATCTTGCTATTATGAATGGTGGACTTGAGTGTGTGAGACACAATCTATTTAATTGGTTGCATGTATATAGCAAACCCAAAATGATCTACATGAGTTGTGAATGGGCCAACAATTTTTTGGGTGTAGATTATGACGATGAAACTACACAAGAAGCATCTAAACTTGCAGATGAGGCTGGATATTGGATAGGAAGAAGACGTATGTTCAGTATGTTATTAGATCAAATTGATGTGCCTATATACTTAATTATGGGCCCTAATGACGAATATATAGCCCGTACAGACTCTATAAACGTACTTGAACTTGATCACTCTGATGATGAGAACGTTGCTCAGAACGTCTCTGAGGGCTTCTTACAAGCACGAAAAGCACTGTTAGCATGAAGTTAATAGAAGCGGGAATAAGAGGAGATGCAGAATACAATACTTCTGGGTTTAGGATGTCCAAAGAACTAGATGATATCGACTTAGACAACTATTGTTTGTTTTTAGGATCAAGCCATACAGAAGGAGTAGGCGTTGAAATTGAACAAAGATACTCTACTTTAGTATCAGCAGTTCTCAAGTGCGATGAAGTCAATTTAGGTGTCGGCGGGGGAGGCATCGATGCAGTAGAACACAACCTACTTTCATGGTTTATACATACTAAAAAAGAACCCAAACACCTTATTATAGAATGGCCTGTTTACCAACGTTTTATACAAGATATACATGGACAAAAGAACATGTGTCCTGCAGGTGCATGGTCAGAGTCTGAGTTTCTAGTCTATGCAGATCAGGCATTGTATGTAAAAGGAGAACTAGCATATCACAATTTACATAGATTATCTCCTGTTAAAATTATAGATGTTATGCATAGTAAAATTGTAGATCAAACTTGGCAATCTTTAATGATTTGGCATAGTGAATTAGATGTAGGGACAGACAACTCACATCCAGGACCTAAATCACATTTAAAGACAGCAGAAAATATACTTGCCGTCTTAGATCGATAAATATCTATATGAGTATTCAACAAATGTATAGACAGCAACCTCTTATTGAAGCAAAGGTAAAGAGGCCTACAGATATAGAAATCATTCCACTTAACTTTGAAGCAAAACAAGTTAAGCCCGTGATGAGTAGAGATACGTTAGACTTACATTACGATAAGTTAGCAAAAGGATATGCTAAACGTTATAACAATAAAGAAGGCAACCCAGAGTTTAATTATGCAGGCGCTTTCTTACATAATACTTACTTCCCGCAATTTAGAGAAGTAAGAGACAATAACAAACCAAACGGCCCGATGAAGGGTTTTATTGCAAAACATTTTGGTACATATGAAGTTTTTCAAAAAGAACTTGAAACTATTGCAATGGCTATCGAAGGATCAGGTTGGGTATACCTAGCAACTGACGGAAAAATCAAAACCATAGAAGAACATGAAGTCAGAGATGACATCTTGCTATTGATCGATTGGTGGGAACATGCCTTTATCTTAGATTACGGTTCAGATAAGAAAAAGTATCTTAGAGAGACATGGAAAATTATTAACTGGAATGTAATTTCTACACGTTGGGGACATGCAGTAAGAACATGATACAAATAACAGAATCAGCACAAAATAAAATTAAAGAAGTATTAGAAGACGAGAGTCCAGAAACTGCCTTACGAATGTATGTAACAGGTGGAGGTTGCTCTGGATTTCAATACGGTTTTTCTATGGAAGAAGGACAAAACGAAGATGATTTTGAAATCCCTGCAGGAGCAACAAACGTATTAGTCGATTCATTATCTATGCAATACTTAGAAAATGCAGTCGTAGACTTCAAAGATGATCTGCAAGGATCACGTTTTTCTATCAGTAATCCAATGGCACAGACCACATGCGGTTGCGGTAGTTCATTCTCACCATACTAATTCTCTTTATTGATAAATACAAGATATAAGGAACTTACACAAGTATGGCTATATCAGGAAAACAATCAATCAATGTAGGTCTACCAAACGAATCTGTTGGTAGTGATTCACTATACACTGCATTTACTAAAACCAATGTAAATTTTGATGCATTATTTGCTAATGCAAGTAATTTCAACACATTTAATGCAGGTGATGCGATTGGTGTGACATCAAATGCAACAACCGGCACAGTAACGATTACTAATACAGGTGTTGCACGTTTAATTGCAGGAACAGGCGTAACATTAAGTGGTACTACAGGCAATATAACAATCTCTGCTACAGGTGGAGGCGGAAATGGCGGTGGCACAGTAACAAGTGTCGGTGTATCTACATCAAGTAGACTGACTGTTTCAGGAAGTCCGATAGTATCTTCTGGCACAATTGCTTTAGATTTAGCAACATCAGGTGTAGTAGCAGGATCATATGCACAAGCAAATGTCACAGTAGACGCATACGGTAGAATCACATCTATTGCAAACGGTACTGCAGGTGGTACAGTTACTAGTGTTGGATTAGATCCAAGTACAGGTATATCAGTATCAGGTGGTCCAATTACTAGTGCAGGTAACATTACAGTTACTAACACTGGTGTTACAAGATTAAATGCCGGAACAGGTATATCAGTTAGTAGTTCAAACGGAAATGTTACAGTAAGTTCAACCAATCTATCAGACGGTACAGTACAAAGTGTAGGTCTTACTAGTGATACTTTAACAGTAACAGGCGGACCTATTACATCTATTGGTTTAATCGATGTAGAATTTAACAAAGTACCTGTTTATACTGCCGCAACCGTGCCCGGTACAGGCGTAGTTGGACAATTAATTGCAATTAGTGATAGTACACCTGGTGGTAAGATGGCATATTATGATACAACAAACACACGTTGGTCATATGTCAGTGATGACAGTGCTGTTTAACTCGGTAAAAGATAAATACTACTATTAGGGGATAATAGAACATGGCAACAAACATTAAAATTACAGCACTATCAGATATAACAAGTGCAAACATGACCTACAATGACTTATTAGCAGTTGTAGACATGAACGGGACACCAGAAACCAAGAAATCAACTGTACAATTAGCAGGTAATTTGATTCTAGCAGGCGCTGGTGGAAGTAACTTTGTACCGGCCGCAGTTGCAACTCTTGCAGGAGATGTGACAAATGCCGCACAACCAAACATTACTTCAGTAGGAAATCTGACAAGTGCAAACGTCACAGGAAATTTAGATGCAGGCAACGTAAACGCAACTACAGCAGTTGTAGCCGCATACTTCTCAGGTGATGGAGCAAACTTAACAAATTTACCTGCTGGTACAGCAACTAAAATTACAGACGGAACATCTAATGTTGATATCCCCACAACAGATGGAAACGTAACTGTAGGAGTTGGTGGCACAGCAGACGTATTGATCGTAACAACAACTGGTGCTAACGTAGCAGGAACATTAAATGCAACAGGTATTATCACAGGCGATGCAGGTGGAATATCTAATGTTGTATATGCAAATGTCACAGGCACTCCTACATTAGGTAATGTTTCCCCTCTTAACTTAGACGGTAACGTCTCTAATGTTCTAAGAGGAGACGGAACATTTGCCGCAGATGCAGAATCTACATATGGTGACAGCAATGTTGTTACTTTATTAAACGCATTCGGCTCTAACACAATTACAACAACTGGTCTCGTTACTGCTGACGGTGGCGGAATATCAAACGTCCCATATGCAAACGTAACTGGTACACCTACATTAGGTAACATTTCAACAATCGATATTGATGGATCTGCATCAAATGTATTATACGGTAATGGAGTATTTGCGGCAGCCGCATCTCCTGCATTAACTGGTGACGGATATCAAATAGCAAACCTTACAGGTGCTAATGTCTCTGGCGAAGTATCATTCGCGGCTACTGCTAACGCAGTTGCTGGTGCTAATGTATCTGGAGAAGTCACAAACGCCGCTACAGCAAATGCAGTAGCAGGTGCTAACGTAAGTGGTGAAGTCGGGTTCTCAGCAGTTTCTAACTCAGTAGCCGGAGCAAATGTCTCTGGTGAAGTTACTTTTGCCGCAACAGCAAACGCAGTTGCTTATGCAAATGTTTCAGGTACACCTACTTTAGGTAATATTTCAACAATCGATATTGACGGAGCAGCCGGCAACGTACTATATGGTAACGGTGTATTTGCCGCGGCACCAGGTGGTGGTTCATACGGTGATTCAAACGTTGTTACTTTATTAAATGCATTCGGTTCAAACACAATTACAACTACTGGATTAATTACAGGTGATGGTGGCGGTTTATCAAATATCGCAGGCGCTAACGTAACTGGAACAATTAATACAGCAGTTCTTGCACAAGAAGTAATCAATTCAGCACAACCAAACATCGGTTCTGTTGGTACTTTATCAGCACTAAATGTTAACAATACAATCGTATCAGTAGGCTTAACAGCAAACACAGGCGACATCACAGTTACTGCAGGTGTATTTGCTGGTGACGGTGGAAGCATTTCTAATGTAGTCGGTGCTAACGTATCAGGTGAAGTTGGATTCGCCGCAGTTGCTAATAGTGTTGCTATCGCAAATGTATCTGGTGCAGGTAATATTGCAACAGTCAACTTAGATGGTAATACAGCAAACTACTTAGATGGTACAGGTTCATGGGGACCAGTTACAGCAACTTCTGCTACAACAGCAGGTACTGTAACAACAGCCGCACAGCCAAACATTACAAGTCTCGGTACTTTAGTAGACTTAACTGTAACAGGAAACATTGCAGGTGCAAACATCAATGCAAACACAAACGGATTTGCAATAGGTTATAAAGAAATTCCCCCGGTCGTATTATCAGCAGATGATACAATCGCACTTGAAGATTCAGGTAAACATTTCAGATCAACAACAGCAGGAAACATTACATTATCGATTCCTACAAACGCAACTGTTGCGTTCCCAACAGGAACAGCAATCAGTATTGTTGAGCAAGCCGCAGGTAACATTCTAGTTAATGCTATCTCTGGTGTAACTCTTTATCAAGCAGGTAATTCAACTGCAGGAAACAGAGTGATTTCAACATATGGAGTTGCGACATTAATGAAAGTTGATACTGATACATGGTTTATTAGCGGCACTGGAGTAAGTTAAATGGCTGGCGCAATGATGATGGCGCAAATGGCCTGGCATAGTGCTGAATTATTAACACCAGAAAATCTTAACCCTGATGTCTGGATTGACTTCAGTGATCCAACATCATACACTACAGTAGGAAGCACAATCACAGCCGTAACAGATAAAGCAAGTAACTTTACACTAACAGTTAACGGTACACCAACTACTGGCACCACACTAAACAGTTTGGCTACAGGAACTTTTGACGGTAATGAAAGTCTTATTAGTACTGGAACTGGTGCTTATGCAGATAGTGGAAATCATTATGCAGTAGGCATTTTTCAATGGGCAAGTACTACTAGTACAAGAGATAGTTTTTGGAGTGCTGATGCAGGAAGAAGTTATGCTGTCAGCAGTAGTGATGCTAGTAACGGTTGGCCAGGCGAAATTGATTATGATGGATCCAATAGTATTTCAGTAGGTAAAGCAAAACAAGACTTTACAATATCTGTTTCGCAAAACACTTGGACTCTAGTTAGTACATCATTTAATAAAACAGGTAATGAAATCTTTGGTAGAATAAACGGTTCTCAAGCCTCAGCAGGTGATCCATATAGTAACTCTATGAATGCTACAGCAGACTTTAGATTAATGCGTAACAGAGCCTCTGTTGAATTAGCAGGTAAAGCCGCTGAATTCTTTTGGGTAGCAGGACCTACAGGTACAGGTGGTACTGATATCTCTAACGTAGAAAAAGCAGAAGGTTATATGGCATGGAAATGGGGACTACAAAGCAATTTACCAATAAGTCACCCATACAAAAACGCCGCTCCAACAGTATAAATTTTACCCAATAAAAAAGGGCCCGAAAGCCCTTTTTTTGTGGCTGTTGTTATTAACTAACTACAGCATTCAACACTGATTCTAATGTATCAGCATCTTGCTTACCGCGTTCACGGATAGCATCAAGTGACATGGTCACTTTTACTTTACCAGATGTCTTAGAACGATCTGCAATCGCATCTGAGATCGTTGCTTGATCTTCAGGTGACGAGAACATGTCATGCGTAAGCATGAATTCTAGTGCATCTAGTTTAGTCATTGATTCAGGTAGAGAGATAAACTCGCAACGAGTTGCACCGCCCTTGCTGAATTGCTTGACACGCCTAACCATGTCATCTGTGAATCGGACTTTTGAATTACCGTTGTGTTCAGTAATACCAACTACCGAAAAAGTTTGAGTTGTCATAATGTTTCTCCTAAAATATAAACTAAGTTTAACTCATTAAAATACATGCAACTCCCATTGCATACCTTTGTGGCATTATTGCCACAAATTCTGTTACACCCTTGAGGCGTATTCGTTGATCAACTGACTGCCGTACAATGATTTGAAGATATTACTAGCCTCAAATGCGTTTGCCGCAGTGCAGTATACTCTTTGAGGATACCCGTTGATGTTAGCCACAGTCCACCATTCATGTAGACTGTTGCTATATTGACTTGATGCCTGCATTACACTACCTCCAGCATTGACAGGGGAACATTGTATCGTCCACCCCTCATTTCAACAATTGCTTTTTTGATGTTGACTTTTACAACAACACCCTGTTCACGTTTAGTCTTTTGAACAATCCAAACATTATCTCCTACTGAGATAGAACGTTTAGCATTGCTTACGGACACAGATACTATGAAAGAACGCAACTCATTCAATTGCTGAAGATCAAAATGACCTTTGCTAATTGCTGATTTGATATCATCCAACTTCTGATTACTTGTTATAGACATAAACTTCTCCTTTGATTTAATTTATACAACTATTATAGCAAAACGGGTACCCAATGTCAAGCCTTTTTTTAATATTTTTGACATTTTTTTAGGTGCCATTTTTCGAGTACAGGAAGACCGAATTCATCTTCATCTACACAGACATACGCAACAGTCTTTTTGACTATACCATATCGATATGGAGATCCGATTGTGTCTCCTACCCAAATCTTATGAGGGAAATCTTCACACATAAAGAATGGATCATCATTGAGTGACCATTCAAAGTAGTTACCACATTCCTTTTCAGTGAAAACACCGATAGGATTGACGGTATGCGTATAATAAGCCATGAAGTATTCCTTAAGCGGTTACGAGACGATCAGCAAGAGTGATCTTGCCAGTATAGCAATCAGCCAGATAGTCAAATTGCTCAATGTAATCAATGTTAGCAGGAAGATCAGAATTGCTATCTGCTAGATCCATGTAACAATCAGCATCAACAAAGTTCCAGTTGATAGAACCATCTTTGTTGATGTTTTCAGCAGAAGTAACTGCTCGGTTGAAGGCTTTTGCTAGTTGAGTGTTGATTTGCATATATTTCCCTTTCCTTTATCGTTTAATATAATATATTATACTGGATTGGGTACCCAATGTCAACCTTTTTCTTCAAAAAAGTGAAATTAAATTGTCTTATAAATCAATAGATTGCATCATTTGTGTAAAAAACATGCCTTCCTACAGTAGCCACATGCGTCATTTTGCGTGACCAATGAGGTTTTACATAGTCTGCATGGTAATATCTGACGTTTTCTAATCCATCGACACGATATCCTTTGTCCATAACTTGCTGGGCAATTTCATATGATTTGTCCCAATTGGCTCCTTTTGGGTGTGTCCAATGTCGGGACCTTTTATTTGCCCACGAAAACTGATATCTGTCTAGTACTACTTTACATACAGTATTGGGATATTGGCGACTTGCTACACGATTAAGAGTAACTTGAGCCACAGCATATTTGCCTATATCTGGCTCTATACCTGCTTCATGGAAGATATTTTTTGCTAGACAGAATACATCTATATCTTCATACACCATTTCAGAGTTATCTAAAATGATAACTTGAGGTGTCATATCTTCTTTAATTATCTTAGTCTCACGTACAGGAACTTCGATAATGACGATTTCGGGTTGGATGTACTGCACTCGGGGTGCAGGTGTGGGTGCGGGTTCGATAAGTTTTGATACACTAAACACCATCAAAACTAGTACACAGGCTTTTATTAGAGTCTGTTTCATGTTAATCTCCTTTGCAATAGAGTAATGTTATTTACTTAATGCATCAGTTTCCAATATTTTACTATAAAAGCCTGTGCCGATCAATAATTATTGGGCAGATTTACTCACTTCGTTTAGCCCGTGTTCTCTATCTAAATACTTCCATTCTACCTTAGATGGATTGAATTGATCGATATCATCAAAAATGACATCCATATCAAAAGGTCCACATGTATAAACATCTAATTGAAATAGTGCAGGGTCGGGCTCGTCCCATACATGAACTGCAATGTGACTTGTTTCAATAACTACAACGCCAGTCACGCCTGAGTTGCCTGGAATATCTACATATGCTGTGTGTGGGCCACTGCATATTTTCATATCAATTTTATCTACTAATGACGATAACCACTCTTTTACCCAATCAGGATCTTTGGGAGCATTCTTAATTTCAGCACGAATGATAAGGTGCTTATGTTCTGGAACAACTTTTTCCATATCTTTACCTTTTATGTAATTCTTGTAAAATAATGTAGCATAATTTCGCAACGACAAAATCATATGCCGGGATATGTTTAATCGGAGAAAGTTCAACTATGTCTACTGCTACAATCTTATTTTGATAACAGATTGTCTTAATCAATTCTATTGTTTCTTCCCATAACAATCCTCCGGGTTCTGGAGTCCCTGTAGCGGGCATGATTGATACATCAAATGCATCAACATCAAACGTTAGATATATGTCCTTTTTATTTGGTGTAACGTCTCTGTGTATTCTGTGTTTGGTTTCTTTAATATATTCGTCTTCACTTTTACTCATGTTGCGTATGCCGAAACTATAAAGATTTGTATCTTCATTTAGTTCCATACATCTACGCATCGCACAAGCATGACTTTGTGGATTGCCTAAATAATTGTCTCTTAAATCACAATGAGCATCAAACTGTACAATATCTGTATTATAATGCTGATAAGCATGTGATGTTAAACTATGATCTCCGCCTAATATCATTACAAACTTACCGTCTTCTTTTGCTTGTTTAACAGTTTGACTGAGATCATTTGTTTTAGACAAGGTGTGTATCTTTAAATTCTCAGGATACGGATATAATTCTACCTCTTGACTTGCATGTATAATTGCTTGAGGACCATATACTGTACCAGTACCATAGGATACGTTTTCTTCAGTACCATATGGCACTATGAGAACATTACAGTCCTCATACGAGTAAGATTCAACGCCTAAGAAATTCATTTTTTATTGACGTATGCATAATTTGCGACAATTGGTAGAATGCTACTTGCTTCACCATATACCATTTGTGTTGCTTGATCACTAACCTTGCCCCAACTGTTTGCCTCGTCTAATGTGCTACTGCTACATGCGCCGTCTCTTACATCTGCTACTGTAAACTGTATTGCATATTTGTGCAACGAAACTTCATGTCCTAACATTTCTGCCGCTACTACTATATCTTGTGCAAAGTTTTTTGGCACTCCCCCTCCGACCATAAACAAACCTGTATCTTTTGCTTTAATTTTTAATTCAGTTAATTCTTTGAGGTCTGCTATGCTATCAATGATGCAATAATATTCTTCTTCCATTCTATGTTTGAGCAGACCGAATCCTGCGGCACTGTCATTCAAAGCAGGACAGAAGATAGGTACGCCTGCTTCATAACATTCATTGACTAAACTATTTGGAGTATGCTTACCTAAAAGATTTAGAAACTCTCTGGAACTCATTATGCTTCCTTCACTATACTGAGTTGCAATATCGCAGACATATTGATCGACTTTCTTTAAATCTTCTTCATAGATATAAGTATCATAGATTCGATCAATGCCCTGTTCTCTTAATTTATTGTCATCGACTTTTGATGTGCCGACATAGTGATTGAATCCTAAGGCTTCATACAAATCCATATCAATAATGCTGGCGCCAGTTGCAACTATAATGTCAACCATTTTATATTTTACAAGGTCTCTATATAGTTGAAGACAACCCGCGGCTTGTGTTGATCCTGCAATTGTTAAAATAATTGTGCAGTCCGGATCATCTATCATATCTTTATAGATTTGACAAGCATTGTAAATTTCTCTGGACGAGAAAGATGTGTTCTTTAACGACTCAACGTAGTCTGTTAAATCCAATTTAGTAATATCAATATGTTCTACTTTTTGCATATTAATATTTATTGGGATTTCAATGACCTACACATTTTCATGTGCCCAAATCTTTTTTGATGTCTTGTTTTTGCTTTTTTCTAAAACGTTTGTTATATTGTTGTTTAATCTTTTTTGCAACACCAGAACGAGTTAGATAAACATAATACTTACGTGCCGTAGTAAGAGCATCAAATTCGTGCCCTCCCTTCATAGGGATCCTTTCTTTTTTCTTAGCCATATTTGTACTCCTAAAAGTTGGTGGGCCCACTAGGACTTGAACCTAGACTCTACCGATTATGAGTCGGTTGCATTAACCAGTTATGCTATAGGCCCAAATGGGGAGGGGCAGAGTGACAGGGTTTGCATGTCTCAAGCATCCGATTGAGGCTAGTGTTGTTCTAGCCGTACCCCAATTTGGCCCGCCCTCCAGGATTCGAACCTGGGACCTACTGCTTAGAAGGCAGTTGTTCTATCCACTGAACTAAGAGCGGTAAAACTTTTCCTTATGTTGATTGATCTTGGCGCGCCTGGAAGGATTCGAACCTCCGACTTCCTGGTTCGTAGCCAGGTACTCTATCCAACTGAGTTACAGGCGCGGGCTAGTATCGACTGATTTGATGTTCCTTATAAGAAAACTTCTCCAACCTTCTGCTTTTGTATCAAAGACAGCAAGACTATTTTCAGGGTTTTTCATTACCCTTTCTTTCTTTTCTTCACCTTCTTTGACTACAACTTTAGGTAAGTTGTCTGGATGCAATGTACATGTCATTACACGTTCATCACCGTTGATTTTAGTAAAAGTAACTGTTACGATATCCTCAACGAGTACATCTTTAACTTGCGATCTAAAACTGTTCCATTCTTCATCAGTCCAATTTTGATCTGGGGTCATTATTGTCATAATTATGCCTGTTGTTTGTTTTGCTTTTCGATTAAATCACACATTTGATAATATGCGATGAGTTCTTCCCAACTAAAAAAGTCTTTTCTGATATGACACCAAAATCTACCCTTGTTAGTTGTTTTCGGTTTTTTTACTGCTTCCATCTGTTCCTTAAAAAAGTGAGTCTCAAACAGTGTAAATCTTAAGACTTACCTAGCCCTTCAACGGGCGCCTGACGAGACTCAAAGTGTTCGACACAATCCTTAGCAATCATTAGCAATTTAACGTTTTGTGTCTTATGTGATACATTATACTACCTAATGACTCCTAAATGAAGCATTTTGGGTAATTTGTTTCTGAGAACCATTGCCATTAATCATGCCCATCTTTCCACCTTGCGATACAATCCTATCAACCATATCTTCAAAATCGATCGGCTTCAAGTTTGTATGCTCGACAGAGACACACAAGAATCTAGGATCAATTTTGTCACCTTGCATAACCCTTCCACCATGTAAGTGACCGTGTACGTTGCACCCAAATCTACCCAATTGATCAACGTGAATCGGTATGTGAGTAAACACTAACCCGTTAGTCACGTGACACCCTCTAACATCTTTGAATACATCTACGTACTTGCACAACTTTAACTGATCATGGTTACCCTTGACAAGTATTTTGATTCCGTTCATTTGCTTAACTTTGTTAAGCCCTCGAACATTAAAGGCAATGTCTCCTAACATGTAGACTTTATCGGTCGGCTTTACAATTTCATTGTGTGCTTCAACCATAGCATCTTCCATATCCTCAACGGTATCGAACGGACGACATCTTGTGCCATCCGGATTTGTAAAATTGATCACGTTCTTGTGACCAAAATGCAAATCTGCTGTGAAAAATTGAGACATTTTTTTTACCCTTTTAATTTATATATCATTTAGGGCAATGGTTCTTATGATAGCAATCGCCCTTTTTGATGATATGAGTCTATTATACGGTATTTTGACCCAAATGTCAAGCCTTTTTAAAATTTTTTTGTCTCCTATAAACCTACTAAATATATACATGAATATATTAATACCAGCCGCAGGTCGAGGAACTCGTTTCAAGGGTCACTATGACCAACCTAAAAATCTAATCGATGTTAAGGGCGAGCCTATGTTAGTGGCTGCCGCAAGAAGTTTAGGACTAGAACATCCAGACAATAAGTTTATCTTCTTGCTACCTGAAGATATGATGAATGATACCCATAAAGAGTTAGGTGCTCGTTTAGTAGAAGAATTCCCGGGGTGTACAGTCCTTATTGTTGTAGGACATACAGAAGGAGCCGCACAAACTGCAATTCAAGCAGTCCAGTTTATTGAAAACGATGAAGAACTATTGATTGCAAACTGTGATCAAATTATGAATTGGGAACCTAAACTACGTGAGGAAGTGTTTGAGAAATTAAGAGAACATGATGCCGGCATTATCACAATTGAAAGTGATGATCCGAAACACAGTTATTTAGATATGGTGTCAGGTACTATCTTTGAAAAAGAAGTACAGGCAGGTAACATGGCACTAACAGGACTTCATTATTTTAAGAAAGGTAAAGACTTTGTTATAAGCACACGTTTAATGATGCAATCAGGTATTAAGTCTCAGGGAGAATACTATATAGGACCTGCGTTTAACTGGTTTCAAGGAGATGCAGGCTTCTATCAAATTATGCCCGATGATATTTCATTCATAGGCACCCCCAAAGATTTAGCAGAATACTTAGAAAAGTGATCGTAGGAAAATTATCAGACACAACTAGGGGTTGGGTCATTGGTGATTTTGAACCTAGTCTTTTGAAGACTAAAGATTTTGAAGTAGGTATTCTAACACATCTCAAAGGTGAGCAGTGGCCTGCTCACTATCACAAGCAAGGCACTGAATACAATATATTAATTAAAGGCAAAATGAATGTCTGCGACATTGAATTAGAAGCAGGTGATACATTTATTATTGAACCCAATGAAGTCGCCGATCCAACATTCTATGAAGATTGTACTATTGTTTGCATTAAAGTGCCGGGCGATTCTACGGATAAGTATCTAGTATGATAAAATATATATTTGATGTCGATGGTGTGCTATGTGATACTAGTCAACGCATTGATGAAGAATTTAATGAATACTTTCAGGAGTGGGCACAAGATAAAGAATACTATCTAGTTACAGGAAGTTATAAAGAAAAAACAATCGACCAAATTGGACAAGAAATAGTAGATAAGCAACACATAGGCTTTCATTGTTTAGGTAATGCTATCTATCCTCCGGGAGGCAACGAAGTTCTTATCAATGACTTTGAATTCAGTGAGGGAGAAATGGAACATTTTCATAATTTTTGGACTAGAAGCAAATACGATCAGAAACCCGAGTTTAAAACTGTTTTAGAAAAGAGACAGGGAAGTTATAACTTTTCTTTAGCAACGAGAAGCGGAGACAGAGAACTTAGAAGTCATTACATAAAACATGACAAGTTATATAAAGAAAGACAAAATTTTATTATACAATTAAATAATACATTTCCAAGATTAGAAGCATATGCAGGTGGAAGTGTAAGTGTTGATATATGTTTGCGTGGTGCAAACAAAGGACAAGTATTAGAGTTAATAGACGATGATCAAGCAGACATTGTTTTCTTTTGCGATCAATATGGCAAGTATGGTATTGATACTCCGTTAGTAAAAAAGATAGATGCGTTGCCCAGAGACAGGGGAACTACTCACAAAATAAATAATGGTTATAAAGAAACTTGGGAAATACTAAAAACATTATGAAACTGATAGCACATAGAGGAAACATGAACGGGCCGTCTGCATTAGAAAATCATCCTGATCACATAAGAGAAGCATTACAAGCAGGCTTTGATGTAGAAGTTGATACTTGGGTCATAGATGGAGAAATAGTCTTTGGTCATGATGAACCTCAATATACTGTTAGTATTACATCATTAGACAAAAGACATTGGATACATTGCAAGAACTTAGAAGCATTACGTTTCTTTTGTGGCATTGAGATGAATGAAGCAAATGCATTTTGGCATGAGTATGATGATTACACATTAACAAACAAAAAATACGTATGGACTAATATAGGTAGAGAACTAACTGGTCGTAGTATTATGGTTATGCCAGAAGTACAAGATGAAACATTAAAGAATACATTAAATGTAAGATGTGCAGGTATATGTAGTGATTGGGTACAGAAAATTAAAGTGATGAGAGCATGAAACTAATAGGTGCCGGAGATAGTTGGTGTTGGGGAGCAGAACTCGTAGACCCTGCTATAGATCCAGAACCAATTATGAATTTGCCCGGGGGCGGATTTGAAAGACAAAGTATACCAGAGAATATAGAATACAGATTAAAGAATAGATACATCAATCGATTTGCAGACATGATGAATGCAAATGAACTAGTAGACTTAAGTGATCCGTCGTTGTCAAACGATGCAATAGTCAGAGTCTTAATGGAGTATTTGTCTTCAGAAGGATACTTTACAGGTAGAGATACTTCAGATTTATTTGTATCTATTGGTTGGACTAGTCCAGAACGCAGAGAGTTTCATACTAGAAAGCCTTGGCGTCATAGTGATACAGGATTTGATGATCACAAGATTGCATTTGGCCCTTGGAGTATGGATCAAGACCACGAAGGTGATGAAGATTTAAATAAATTTTTTCGTTTATACTTTGATAAGTTTTGGTCAGAGACTGAGTTTATTCATAGACACATTAATCAAGTTTGGCAGATGTCAAAGATACTAAAGAACTATAACATTAAGTTTGTTATGCATCAAGCATTTTATCATCACCATGAGAAGATGATTTATCAATGGGACGATAAAGAATACGAAAAGAATTTTAATAAGATTACGCCAGGCGACAAAGCACTATGGGAAGACATAGATAGTGATACATTTATCAGAGATACAACTGCATGGCAACATATGTTAACTAAAGGAACCGCTGAAGAAGTTTTTATTATTTTTCATCCTAGTGCTGAAGGACATAAGCACTGGGCTGAATATTTATATCAACATTGTAAAGAGAAAAAACTATGGTAAAGAAAAGTAAAAAGAATCCACAAGTAGGAGACTTGATATATCACATATGTAAACTCAACGGTAGATTTGAAGGTAAAGTTGTACAGATGTTAGCAATGCAATTTGTTTATGAAACACTTGATAAGAACAGACGTTTTTGTTTATTCAGAGAAGATTGGGATTATGTTGATGAATTGTCGCCCATAAAGAGAAAACCTGTACAGAAGACTAAAAAGAAAAGACGATGAAGAAAATGAAAAACATTGCTGTAGTATTAAGAGGACATGTTCGCACATGGCACTTTAATACATCCAAAGTGTTTGAGTTTTATAACGAGATTGCAGAAAACGTAGATTATTATTTTATAACTTGGGACACGTCTAATACTGAGGGCATTGAAGAATCTTTTGTAGATCAAAATTTAATTCATTTTCATATTCTTAGTTATTCAATACACAATGCATTAATAACAGAAGGCGCAAAAGAAGGAGACTATTACAACGGGCATCTTGGGCCTCCGTTTATGAATATGATAATGTTGCCTCATATTAAAAGACAAGAAAAACGTTTAGGCGCACAATATGATTGTATCTTTGATACTAGACCAGATGTTTTACCTGTCAGAAATCAAATCATTTCAGGAGAAAATGCCGGAGATAATTTATCTATAACTTATCCTGATCCTAATACAATATACTTTGCAGGATTAGAAATGCAAACAAATATAAAAACAAATGAATTAGATGTTGCAATGCAAGATTGGTTCATGTATATGGGTAGTGATGAGTTTGAAATATTTAACATGCGATATCATTCAGATAATTGGATGTATCGACATGATGATGGGCCCGGTACTCAAATAGAAATACGAGAATATGTTGAATCTAATCCTGTCACTCCGATGACTGTTTGTATACAAGACTGGTGTAATGCTTACATGTTGCGTCCTAATGTATTCAGACTTGATTGGTTAGACAGCAGAGAGACAGAAACTATATTATATCAAAGTAGGAAATGGCCTACAATGACAAAAGAAGATAAAATCGCAGACTGCGAAAGATATGGTATTTCGTTATCTGATTATGTTGATACCCCGTCAATCACTTGTAAGATTTAAGCAGTTTTTGTAGCACCTTAGGCTGTCTGTGTCTAACGTCTGCTTCCCAAGGCAACATCTGATAGTCTTTATAATGTATATTCTTTAAATCAATTTCATAAGGCAAAGTGTCCCAAATAAAAATACCATCTTCTGTTATCATCAACTTGCCTTCATGCATTTGATTGACATGTATTAACTCATGTACTAGAGGAATCATTATATCTTGTACTCGCAACTCTATATTTATCCTTACTAGTTTATTACTTTTGTTATCTAATGTAGAATCGCCGTATACATTCTGAGGCATAAATGAGAATTCTATTGTGAGTGTATCAGGTAAAGATATCATCTCTGCAACACCATCACAAATTGCACGTGCTACATTGCATTTGTTAGAGTCAGTGATGTCTTTTGGAAAGATAAAGTTTAATTGCATACATCTATTTACTGAATAAATATGATATATGGCTACGTTAACAGATTTTATAATTAACTGGGGAGATGTCGTTGAACTAGACTTTCCCAAGATGGACTTAAACAATATCAGAAAAATTTGTGATAGTCATCCAGGATGGAAAGAGTATCAAGGTCATAAAAAGCCCAATAATAGATTTGGACTTAGTGTTACAAGTTTAGATGGAAGATTTGACGGACCCGACTTAAACAGTTTAAGAGAGTGGGAACGTATACACGGTGAAGCCTATAACGAAGCAGACTTTACTACACGAACAAATGTCTGTGCATTGATACCAGAACTAGATGAGTATTTAAATTTTTGGGAACCTAATTTAGGAAGAACACATTTTCTTAGATTAGATAAAGGTGGATTCTTTCCCCCACACAGAGATAACGGCGCAATAGTTGCTGTACCTACATTTAGAATTATGATACCTATATACAATTTTGGCATTAATGATATGAAATGGGTACAAGAAGAAAAATTATTACGATTTGACTTAGGAGCAACATACTTTATTAACACAAGCAGATTGCATAGTCTGTTTAGTTTTGTTGATAACTGTTTAATGTTGGTTCTTAATGTAAATACAGATGAGCATATTTTAAAGAAAATGGTGAAAAAAATTGTCGCAGTATAAATCAGTCCCTTTTTATAACAATTGGTTAGACATGTCTGGCATGACAGTCGGTAACGGTCATAATCATAAAATGAATGTATCTACAAAACTCATACGTGATTTAGAAAATATCAATGATAAAAAATTAAAACAATGGAGAATAGATGCCGCAAAAAGATGCCATGAAACATTGGGTCCTTTCCCAGCATTATGTTTCAGTGGGGGCATAGATAGTCAAGCAATGTTACACTGTTTTGCAGAAGCAGACCTTGAAGCACATGTTGTTATATTTAAGTACAATGATGATTTAAATAAACATGATGTCGATCATGCTAAATCATATTGTCATACATTTGACATACCATACAGAGAAATAGAGTTTGATATTGTTTCATTTTTAACTAGAGACAATGTAGCAATGACTGAACAGTATGGTGGATTTAGTCCACAGTTTAATACGCATTATAGATTTGTAGAAGTGTTAACTCATATGGGATATACTGGTGTATGTTTTGGTGGTAATGCTCCGGACAAGCAGATGTTAGGTTACGGTAAGAATTTAGAAAAAAATCAAATGCACTGGGTAACATGCCATGACAAGTTTCAGATAGCAGTACAAGGTAGTTTTCTATCATTTAGTCCTGAACTAGCATTAGCATTAGCAGTATCTACTCCTATGACAAAAGAAGAATTACCAGATACGATTTCAGACTGGGACGAATATCAAAGATTACGTCATCTTAAATATGAACAAAAATTAATTGGTTATAAACGTATGGGCTTTGATATTATGCAACAACCAACTAAGTATACAGGGTTTGAAAAAGTCAAAGAATTATTTGAAGAAAAGACAGGAGACGGTTGGGCATTTGAAAAGCAATTTAGATATCCTTTGAGTAGATTGCCCGGAACTAAAGTAGACAACAACAACTACGAAATAGATGTACCGAAAGATCAAAAAGTATTTTTAGATTCAATCTACTTCAAGCACTTTCCCGCGAGGCCTTGAGCCTCTTCCCGGATTTGACACTAAATCTGCACCAACATAATTTACATTTGATTTTGGATGAGTAGTTGCCCATATACGATTATGTAAATGAATATTATATCCCGTATATGATATACCTTCAAGTCTAGTATCTTTATAAGGACTTAAATGCGTTACTAATATACCGTAGTATTTGTCTGCTATTTGTTTAGTTTCCCAATCTCTAATCATGTCAAGTTGTTCAGTATACTTTTGTTCTATAAATTCTTTACTAGCCCATAGATCCATATCTCCAAACAGTTTTAAATCTGTGCCTGGTAAAATATCAGAGTCTAAATTGTATACTGGTATTTGACCTTGACATATATTACGATAAAACCAAGTATCTTCCCAATCACTGTTACACTTTACAACATTAGGGAAACCAAATGCACACCAAACAGACACAGTTTGTCCTGTTTGTAGTAAAATTTCTAACCCTTGAGATGATCTCGGATCTTTCCAATGTAAGTTTTGAGGCCACTGCTCTTGGTTAACACGTAACTTCATAGAGTTTTCAGATTCATATTCCCACTTATCTGATTGACCTAAATATCTTTCTGTATAACCCTCATTATACACAAACTGTATATTAGGATACAGATGTGCAAGTTCAAATGCATACAATACACTACGTTTGTTGTTGTTTGCGATATTACCATTCATAATAACTAAATCGCATTCAGGCAATTCTAAATCAGTAGGTTCAGTAGGTTCGTTAAAACCGTAATATAAATCATGGATTAAATGCACTTTAAAGGACATATAATTATTTAATCGATAAATAGTACTGTGAAATATATCTGCGTTTATCCTTGCGTATTCACAACTAATGATAAATACAATATAGTTATGCACACAAATTTTGGAGCCCAAACACATGAGTAAATTAAAAGTTACATTTGACAGTAATGTAAATGCAAAGGCATTTGCAGATAAGTGGAAACTGTCTGCCCCTGAAGGGGATTCACTTGATATAGAGTGGCATTTAGCAGAAGATGCAATCAAAGATCAGTCATGTTCACTAGAACAAAAAAATGAAGATGAGCATGAGTTTATTGTTAAAGGTGATAAAGCCGCAATTGAAGCATGTGAAGGGACAACTGTCGAAGAAGACTTAGGTAAAGGCTTTTTTAGAGTTAAGTCATCTAAAGGGCTAGCATTAGGAGAAGCAGTTGAAGGGATTGATCCTTCAGATTCTCCTGTAGAATTTTTAGGTACAAGTACTGTATCTCAAATGAATACGACAGATACAGATATTAATCCAAATAGTGCAGAAGGACAATGGGCTCGTATCAGAGTTGCATCAACATATCGTCCACTAGTTACATCATACACAATGCATGACACAAATTTTTTAAGCAAACCTGAACTTTATATAATGGATACAGGTGTTGATCTTACCCACGATGAATTTTCAGGCGCAGATTTAGAGTCTGATACGTTTTGGTGTTTAGACGGTATATGGGAAGATGGAGATCAAAAAGGTCACGGAACTGCGGTAGCATCAATGGCAGTAGGTAAAAATTTAGGTATTTCAGATAATGTAAAACTTAGAATTATCAAAATTGCAGGAAACGAAACAAATGCAGACGGCAATTTGATTGACCCAGGTGTGAGTAAACAAGCATCTGTTTTAGAATTAGGTAAAGCATTAGATGCATTAGAAGCAGAAGTAGTAGCAAATCCAAATAAAACACGTATCTTAAACGTGTCTTGGGGTGTTGCTCGTTCAGCATATTTAGATGCTAAATTTCAATCACTAATGTCAGCAGGTGTAACACTTATTGCGGCAGCCGGTAACAGCGGCATTGATGTTGAGTTAGTTACTCCAGCAGGTATCGATGATTGTTTAACAATCGGTGCATCTGATAAGTATGATATCCCAGCAGGTTTTAACAATATTTCACCTAGTGACGAAGGTCTAACAACAGGTGCAGGTTTATCATTAGATTTATTTGCTCCGGGCGAGGAAGTAATGGTAGCACATTGTATAGGCTCAAGTAAGCCATACGGTATCACATCTGGTACATCATTTGCGGCTCCATTAGTCGCAGGTATATGTGGTGTTATTGGTTCAATGAATGGCGATATGGTATCAGCAACTGAAATGAAAGATACAATTTTAGACACTGCAACTCCTAACGCATTATTATTTGAAGATACAACATTTACAGAAGAACAAAATAAATTAGCCTATGTCTTTACTGCTGATCCAAATGCTAACTATAAAGATGCAGACATGGTTTCATACATAGGTGTCGCAAACTCATTAGATGGTGACGGTACTATTGTTGATTTAAACTCAAACATAGATTTGTCAAAATGGAAAAAATTATATCCAGAAGATGAATTTACATATTCTATCGAATTTTTAAAAGAAGATATTAAAGAAAAGTATAGTGAATATGTAGTATTAGATCCTGCAACAGGTATTATTGAAATTAGAACTGCAACAGGTATTTTATTACCCGCCGACACTGCATTAGAAATGGTTGAATTTGTAGGTGTTGCAAAATCAAGTAGAACTTCAATTAAGTCTACTACACTTTTTTACTTCCATTCAAACTCATGGAACGACCAAGAAGCATATGATTCATTAGAAGCAGACGTTACACTAGCATTGACAGATGTTAACAGCATCAGTTTCTTTGCGACCTGGAGTCGTTCATTAAAATAAAGGGATAATAACATGGATAAAATTAAATCAATTTTCAGTTTTGCTAAAGGCTGGGTAGGTGCTAGATTAAAAGAAAGAACATCTTGGGACGGAGCCGCATTAATTACTGCAGGCGTATGTTTCTTAATGTTTAAGGGTATTGCAACACTAGTTGCTTATGCCGCTATCGCATACGGTGCATGGACATTATGGAAAGAAGAATACAAAGGCTAATTAGTCTATTTGCAATTTGCTTTTTAGTAAGTTGCGCCACAACTGTTGAAGAAACAGGACCAACAGAAATGACAGGAGAGCCTGTCAACATCGTCCTTAAAGGACAAAAAGAAATGTGTGAACGTGAACCTGAATCTATTCTTTGCAAAGAGGAAGAAGTAGATGAGTAAGGATATCGCAAAGAAAGTTCATGCATTAGTCGAAAGTAAATTTACATACCTACATGATGACAAACAATACATGCAAGCCGAACACTGGACTAGTCATGCTGATAAAGTATTAGCAGGCGAAGACTTTAGTGATGATTGTGATGGCTTTGCTAATACATGTGCAGAGTTATTAATCAAAGAAGGCATTGACAGAAAAGATGTATCTGTGATATACTGTGTTACTGAAACAGGTGAAGATCATTTAGTATGTGGTGTTGCTGTAGACGGTAAGACTTATATCTTAGAAAATAGATTCGATGATCCTTATGATTGGAAAGACAAACCAAAGTATGATTTCAAATACTTTATGAAGTTTGATGATCCAGGTCAATGGTTTAAAGTTAATAATTAAACAAACCAAAACGTCATAAATATCTTTATGATCGTTGAAGAATACAAAGAAGATAAAACTAACAAGCATTGGGAAGACATTGCTCAACCTTTACATGCATATAAATTTTCAAATATATATGATAAGCATTTTTACAAATCTTTAAAAGACACGGTAATAAGTCACTTAGAACAACCTGATAGAAGTACATATCTAACTCATAGAACTTCATTTACATACAACGATAAACGGCATCATATCGTAGCACACAAACAAAATGCAAGAGAACAACAAGTCGCATTTGATTTGACTGCTGAACAAGATTGGTGGTATCAAACACCTAATACTGTAGTTGATTGGACTTGGAATCGTCTAAAAAATTCTATTCATCCTATATTCTTTCATCATATAAACAAATTTAAAAATGAAAAACCACATGACGAAAATTGGTTGCCTTTTAGGATGCATTTTAACTACTTAACATATCAAAGTTATCTTCATCCTCACTCAGATATGGCTGATCAGTTCTTTAATACACCGTCATGTAAAACTGCTAGAGCAAGATCACTTACATTTTATCTACATGATCATGTAGAAGGACAAGGTGGAGAGTTATACTTTTATAGTGGATATATCTACAGACCTAAACAAAATGAAGCAATTTCTATTAATGGCAATGCTTCTTTTCATGGTGTAAATTCAAATATGAGTCCAGATAAAAAACCTAGACTAGCATTTACAGTTCGTTGGGCACATAAAGATGATTTGTATCTTCCTGGATCACCAGAAAAATCAATGTGGAGTATAGATTTTCCAGTATGATTACTATTAAAAAAATTACATGGGAACAAACCCGAGACATGTGGAAAATGCATATGCCAAACATGTCGATAGAACCTACAAGTGCAATGACTTGTCCAAAAAGTTTTGAATATCAACTACATGATGATGAGTATCACATGGAACAAATTGATACATATGATTTACAAAATCAACGATTCACTCCTACTTTTTGGGGAGCCTTTAATAACGAAACACTAGTAGGTGTAAACTCTGGACACATGACTTTATATAACTTATATCGATCACGAGGTTTATATGTCGAAGAAGAATACAGAAGATATGGTATAGGACAAAAGTTATTACTTAAAACTATTTCACAGGGTTATTTTGAAAAAGCAATTGGTGTTTGGAGTTATCCTAATAGAAAGGCTTGGATGACATATCATCATGTAGGCTATATATTAGCCAGTGATGAATTTAATTTTCAATGGGTAACAAATGATGAGGGTCAAATGAATAGTAAAGCAATAAGACTATTTGATAGAGAAAAAGTAAATAAAGTTGTTACTGATGTTATGTCAGAAAGTCTTAAGAAGATAAAAGCCGAGTAGACAAATCGCAACTGATCCTAAAAACAATGATGCAAGGAGGAATGCAAAAATCAAAATATTTGAAGCAGTTAACTCTATTGGTCCACTCGGTTTACCCAAGCCCATAAAGGCTTTAATAGCATTTTTTAACATTAGAATAAAAAAGAATTTAAGTACATTACTATTCCCATCATACCTAAACACATTATCTGAATAACAGCCGGTACCACTACAAATAGTTTCATTACATCAAAGTCTCCTTTCATAAAGAAGTCTTCTTCAAACCAATCTTTCTGTTCTTGTGGTGTTGCGTTTCTTATCGTGCCGTGTGCCATGGTGCTATCCAGTATTTGTAAATGATTGCTTTTAACTTTTTCATTACATATATGCTAGTTGTGACATACATAAAAACATCGATCCCCAAAGCATAGCATAACATAATGCTTCTAACTTTTGATCAACTTTTTTAAAAATGCCTGATTTGTCTATTACTAATCTAATAGTATTCATAATACTCCTGTATGTCTATAGTGTGAATCTTTAATTTGTCTTAATGCTGAATGTATGCCGGCTCCACTATCCATTATGTGAAGTGACACCATTAGCATTGCGTAAAAACTAAACCTTATTGTGGTTATCATAATCTTTCCTGTGTGTCTATATAGAAGGACTAACTGCCATAATAGACAAAAGAAAAATTGAAACGAGGGTTACTAGTTCTAACCGATCTTTAAATTTATAATGTCTATGCATGTGTGTCATTCCCTTTATTCATGTGTCTTATAAAACTTTATAACGTGTGGTTATAAATGTTTCGACTCTATTTATGCCTGGAATCACAAAAGTATATTTTATCCACAAAAAAAGGCGCCGATCATATGAAGGGCGCCTTGATAATTTATTGACTTAGAATTTGTATACGTAACTCATATATATATTGTCTTCATCAATGTGATGTGAGTTGTCATCTGCTGTAAACTCTGACCATCCTACGGTTGCATGACCTTTCAATAATTCAAAATCTTTTGAAATTGTCCAGTGAGTGCCGAAACCTTCTCTATCACCATATGTCAGATCAACGACTTTCAAAAGTCCTGTTGAAAATGATGTATAGTCTTCAGCATCGTCTTGTCCCATATAATGTGACACTGTGATACCTGCTAAGGTTGCAGACAGCATAATTTCTTCAAAGTCTCTACTTGAATCGCCTCTATAAGCATAATCAATATAGGCTACATTGAAGCCGATATGTTCCCAGTCTTTTTTAAGACCGATTACTGTGTCGATTTCATGCGTGGCTTTGCCATCGCCTGCGTCTACTTCTGATGCCCAAACAGATCCGTACATACCTAACCACTCTGCGTCTAAACTAGCAGATAATTGATGGTTACCTATGTGCATGGATTGCCCTCGCATAAGATAGTCTGATGATATGCCAACTGATCCGCCTACTGTAGGGGCGGCGTTGACTCCTGATGCAATACAAATAAGTGATAGTGCTACCACTAATTTGATTACGTTATCGAAATGGGCCGATATAATGCCCTTAATGCTTTCTAACATATTTTTCTCCTTTGCTTAAATTAAAATTACAATTGTTATTATAAGATGGGTTAATTCTTATTTGCGTTGTGCCCTTTTTGAGATAGAGCCACGGCCGCCTCCTCCGGTGCCTTTACTGCCACCTGAAGATTTTTTGCTGTCTCCGCGTTTCTTAACTACAAAAAAGACTATACCTGCTACAATAGCAATTGCTAGTATTGTTTGAAAATCCATATTGTTCCTCCATTAGATTTATCTTTACGAAATCACATAAATGCTTTTCCGTGATATTATTTAGTCAAAAAACGGTGTTTATAATAGTATTATACTAATAAATAGTAGTATTCACAAAGGAAGTACCTATGAAACAAGATTCACCTGCATTTAATCGAATTAAATCAATATTGATGCAAGAAGTTGATTGGGCGCATATTGGTTTTAGTAAAAAGAATAGTAAAACATTACAAGAATTGTATCAATCTTGGGCAGAAAGATACGATGACGAAATGCCTAGAATAGATTATAATTATACAGAGCCTATGAAGTCCGCATTTGTAAAATCTAAAATTAAAACTGATGCTAAGATATTAGATGCCGCATGTGGTACGGGATACCCTACAATGGCATTGCATGAAATGGGCTATACGGATTTACATGGCATAGATTATTCTTTAGAGATGATAAGAGAAGCAGACAAGAAAAACATATATAAAAGTTTGACAGTAGCCGATTTAATTAATCCTATGTCCTTTGCAACAAACACATTTGATGTCGTTATGTGTGTAGGGTTTTTAGCAAGTGGACATATGGGGCCTGAGCCAATAGACGAATTTATCAGAGTAATAAAACCAAACGGATATTTAATTTGTTCTATAGGTGTAAACATATTTGAAACAGATGGCTTTGATAAAAAAGTACAACAATTACAAGATGACAACATCATTCAGATAGATCATGTATCAGATCCTTTCTTAGTAGTACCAAATGCAGATTTTGGAACCGCTAAATCTAAAATGTGGGTTATTAAAAAATTATAACGATTTTTTACCCGTTTTTTCCTTGAAAATCCAAGGATTTAAGAATACTTCTTTATAAACACCCTTAAATCTACTAAATATTAGTGAGGAAATGCAATAATGCAAAATATTTGAGGAGGACTCAATATGAATAATGTAATAGCAATAGTCAATGATTTTGTCAAAGGACTAACAAGCATCTTTATGGGCCTAATAGGTCTTGGTGTTTTAGCAGGCATTCTATTCGGTGACCTAATGGGTATCGATGTTGTCAGCGGATTACTAAGTTTAGTCAACACTCTAGGTGAATCTGGAATAGTTGGACTACTAGTAGCAATCATACTAATTCATTTATTTACGAAAGAGTAAATTTAGAATATTAAAAAGCAGACTTCGGTCTGCTTTTTATTGGCTATTGATCCACGAATGCCTTTTCAATAACGAATTGACCAGGTTCTCTATTTGATCCTTCAGTCATGCCTAATGCTTTACACCATTCAACGACATCATAGTTAAATTGTAAATTACCGCATGCCATGACACGATCATCTGATTGTATAAATCTTGCATCTATACGTTCATCTCCTGCACCTGTTACGAGTGCTGTGTACTCTAATTTGTTTTTTAATAGTTCATGTAGATCGGGTTCATCTTCAAATGCAGATAGTAGTTCATACCAATATGCAAGGTCATCTCTGTCTCTTACACTATGAACTAAATGAATTTTATCATAGGCTTCTACTAAATCTATATCTCTTATAGTTGACATAAAAGGAGCAAGACCTGTTCCTGTTGCTAATAATACCAATCTCTTACCACCTTCAGTAAGAAAAGTGTCACGTAATGTCCCAGTACATTTAGGAAGCAACAATACTTCTGCACCTTCTTCTACTTTACTAAGTTGATTAGTTAACGGACCTACATCTTTGATACTTAGAAATTCTAAGTAATCAGCCCAATCAGGACTGACGATACTATAAGCACGTAATACATTTTTACCGTCGACTTCTTGTCCGATCATTGCAAACTCACCTGAGTTAAATCTGAACGATTCACTTCTAGTTGTTCTAAAACTAAATGTGCGATCAGACCAATGATTGACTTGTATTACTTTTTCTTTTAACATGTGATTGGTACCCGAGGCCGGACTTGAACCGGCATGACCGTAAGGTCGAGGGATTTTAAGTCCCTTGTGTCTACCAATTCCACCACTCGGGCAAAACTTTTTGAACACTGGTGGAGCCGGGCGGGGTCGAACCGCCGACCTTCTGGTTGCAAACCAGACGTTCTCCCAACTGAACTACGGCCCCCTTTCATTTATTTGGATCTCCCCATGGAGTAGATTCTTCGATAGCATCTTGGGCACACTGTATATATTCTCTGTCTTCTTCTGTTAATACAGACCAAAACTTACTAACATTAAGAGTGTGTTCATAGACTTCTTCTGCATGATCTAAGTGATAATTGCTCTCCATCCAGGCTTGCAATTGATCCATTCTGTCATTAATCTTCTCTTTAAGGTTCAAACTTTCCCTCTAAATTATGGAGCTCCAGGACGGATTCGAACCGCCGACCTACTGATTACAAATCAGTTACTCTACCAACTGAGTTACTGGAGCATTTGTTCATATATTTAGTAGTCATTATATCAGCATCATTATTTTTTGTCAACGGTTTTTTTACCCATTAAATACTATTATGGATCTATTATCTTTCTCCCATGGTCAAACACAATCTAAACTTTGGTTGTGTGAAACTATCGAACCGTATATACCAAAAGATGCTGTAGTTGCAGTGCCTGGGTGCTGGTATAATTTATTAGGTTTTATGCTTTTAACTCGTAATAAAAACAAGTATCAACACATCTTAGGCATAGATATCGACTCAGAGGCGATTAGAGGCGCTGATATGCTGTGTCAGGGCTTTATGTTAGGCGTTAATTCGCAGATCAGAAACACATGTGCAAACGCAGATACCTATAATTTACAAGGTCATAATGTAGTAATTAACTGTAGTGTAGAGCATATGAAAGATGATTGGTATGCTAATGTTGACCCAAATGCATTAGTATGTATTCAGTCTAGTGACGTTACAGAACACGGAGATCCGTGGCTTATATCGAATCCTTGTCCGTCTATAGAATCATTAAAAGAGAGGTTTCAAATGTCGGAACTCCTATACTCAGAAACAAAAAATTTCGACTACGGGAGTTCTAGTTATAATAGATTTATGTTAATTGGGTTAAAGTAACGAGTCGCCTTCTTCCCAAGCACAGCCTGTAAGTCCGCCTGCTTGTAATGCTTTTAATGTTCTTAATGTTTCATCTGCATTTCTGCCTGTATCTAGTGCATTGATCGATACGTGTTGAATAGTTCTTTCTTTATCAAAGATAAATGTTGCTCTATAACAAACACCTGCTTCTTCATGTACAATACCTAATTCACGTGATAATGCTAGTCCACAGTCTGCGGCTAGAGTATGTTTGATATCACCTATCAATGCATTCTCTTTCTTCCATGCAAGTTTACAAAACTCATTGTCGCCTGAGATACCAACAACATTAGCATGTTCTGCTAAAACGTCCATACCAGCAATTTCCGTTGGGCAAACAAATGTAAAGTCTTTGGGATAGAAATAAACTACAGACCAATCTTTTTTATGTGGGGTGTAACTTTCATGTATGTCTACTTGGACAAACTCGTTGTTTTCATCAATACCCGGCAATGAGAATGCGGGAAATTTATCGCCTACTGTTTTCAATATGTTCTCCTAAATAAGTTATTGTGTAGTATTTACTTGATTTTTAAATAGTAAAATATTTTTTTGGCGTTAACTGGCATATATACTTATATGTCACAATTTTGTAACATTACTGTCACATAGGAGAAACATGGCAAGAAAATACTTTAAAGCCTTTCATAAATTAATGAAATCCGGAAGATTAAACAAAGTAGTAAAATTAGTTACTGACTAGGTTTTACTTCAATCTTAACTTTCTTTTGATTAGAAAATTGTATTCTACGATTCCTTTGTTGGTTGGATCTCAATCGATTCGCATGTCTACGTCTACTCGCACTCATTAGATATGTCCCCTTATTAACTATCTAAGTTTTATAAATTTTTGATCTAGTTTTTCATAAAAATAATCAGCAACAAACCCATTTGCTTGTTTACTCATATGCCTAAAGTCTCTATTGCGGTAAGCATATCCACCGCATCTTTCATTAAGTTGTTTCATAAAGAAGTGTCTATCAACATCATTTAACATATTATTCATGTGATTATGCCCTGCTAATTGTGTATAGATAGCATCTAATGAAGGCCAGTTACTATTAGAGTATGTTTGATAATCTTGTTGAGCCATTAACATAAAGACTTCATAAGGTATGTCTTTCCATGTTAATGGAATCTGTCTCATATAATCAAATGCATCTGGAAAATGCGATAATAAAATTTTTCGCATATCAGGGTTCCAGCACCATGGGGGAATAAATGCAATTTCTGATCCAATTGGCCATTCGTATTCTTTTAAAATATGTATTTTTTGTTCAGTAGAGTTAGCATCTGCAAGTTGATCTGCTGAGGCTCCACCGTGCAAGTTGAATAGACAAAAAGTATGTTGTACATCAAAGTACTTTCTCATTTTGTCTACGATAAGATGATAAGAGTCAGGACCTAATCCATCAACTCCACCATTAAGAATTGGAATATTAACTCGTTCTTGTAACTGACTAGGCCAACTATGTTCTAACGGGCCACCAACATTCATAGTGAAACTATCACCAATAGCAAGTATAATTTTTGCTTTCTTGCCGTCTACATTTAAATCTTCATAGTTGTAGTCAGCACGAAATCCCCATGAATTAAAAGTGTATTGAAAATCTCTTTCTGGGTGTAGTTGCATATATGCATTATAAAATGGCATCTTGCTAAACATTTCATCTGATGCACACTTATCTACTGTTTTATTTCGATATTTTAATAACTGTCGCCATAGTTTCTTTGGTAATCCGAATCCTTTGGGTGACATATCCATTTCTGTTTTAAAATCCTTGTAGCCGTTGTTTTGCTCTTTCATTTACTAACATCTTATCTTCATTGGTATAGATTGACCAATTACCAATTTCGTCTATTGTTCTACCGCAACCTTGACATACTTGATGAGTTTCAAAATCTAAGTTACATATACCTTTGCAAGGTGATCTAACTGTTTTTGTCTCTGTAATCTTTGACTGCGGCTTTGATTGCATCTTCTGCTAAAACTGAACAGTGGATCTTGACCGGGGGGAGTGCGAGTTCTTCCGCGAGTTCAGTGTTTCTAATTGCTTCTGCTTGTTCGAGGGTTTGTCCTTTGACCCATTCTGTGAGGAGACTACTTGATGCAATTGCAGACCCGCACCCATACGTTTTAAACTTAGCATCTTCAATAACTCCTTCGTCATTTACTTTAATTTGTAACCTCATCACGTCTCCGCATGCCGGTGCACCTACCATTCCCGTACCTACACCTTCTTCATTAGGATCCCATTTGCCAACATTACGAGGATTTTCATAATGATCAATTACTTTATCACTATAAGCCATGAGTACCAACTCTCGTTGATACTACATTGATAGTCTGATTCATAATTAGACTCCTTTGTCTAACTCTATTTATTCTTAACTGATTTCTTCTTTGGCTTTTCTTCTGGGAACAAGTCGAGTTTTTCCCAAGGTAAATATTCTTTTCCGAAGTGACCATAATTAGTAGTCGCTCCGTATATAGGAGAGAATAAATTAAATCTATCGATAATACCTTTAGGTGATAAATCTACGTTATCTGTAATCCATTTAGTTAAATCTCTACTATCTCTATCACTTTCTACATATACACTCGTTGGCTGATCAACTCCTATCGCATAACTTAATTGAATTGTTGCCCAATCTGCTTGCCCGGATGCTACAATATTTTTTGCAAGATAACGAGCCATATACGCCGCTGATCTATCTACTTTGGATGGATCTTTACCACTAAATGCTCCGCCACCATGAGGAGCCATACCACCATATGTATCAACGATAATCTTTCTGCCAGTTAAGCCCGAATCTCCGTCAGGTCCACCGACAACAAATCTGCCTGTTGGGTTAATTAAGTATTGTGTGTTTTCATCTAAAAGTTCTTCTGGTAAAGTCTTTTCAATTACTTCTTGTATCTGTGCCCTCACAGTCTCTATATCGATCTGTTCTACGTGTTGTGTAGAACAAACGACTTTATCAATACGTTTAACTGTGTTATCGTCATTGTATTCTACAGTAACTTGTGACTTAGAATCAGGACCTAACCAAGGAACAATTCCTTGCTTTCTTACATATGAAAGCATTTCAACAATTCTATGTGAGTAATAAAGAGGCGCCGGCATATAATTTTCGGTATCTTTAGTTGCGTAACCAAACATAATTCCTTGATCACCTGCACCAAAACTATCTGTGCCCAATGCAATATCAGGCGATTGACCATGTAATAGATTTTGAATGTCTAGGTTATTCCAATGAAAACCTTCTTGTTCATAGCCGATATTCTTAACGACTCTACGTACAAGGTATTCAACATCTAAACTATCAATTGCTCCTTTGTATTCTCCTGCAACTACTACTTTATTCGTAGTTACAAGTGTTTCACATGCACAACGCAAAGTAGGATCTCTGTGTTGCATAAACGAATCAAGTATAGCATCACTGATTGCATCTGCAACTTTATCTGGGTGTCCTTCTGAGACACTCTCACTAGTAAAATAATAACTCATATATGTCCTTTAGTATATTGTATACTAATATTTAATACGAGTCAAGGGGCAGGTAGAAAAAGTTTTAACCAAGTAAGTCCCAACAATCACAGTTACAATGAATAACTTTTTCGATTGCACTTTCAACTGATTGTTTCGGAACAAACGGGTTATTTGGACCTGACGGGGTTCCTCCACCTGAATCAGTTCCGCCGCCACCGCCACCGCCACCGGGTGTGTTTGTACTAGGTTCGCCGTCATTAGGATCCCTGTCAGTACCCGGAACAGTATCAGGTGGACCAACAGATATGACTGGCCCTATAACTGGGTATTCTACATTTGTAGTTAAAGGAGTAAAAGATCCAGGTGCAGTACCTGACAAAGGTGTTAAAAATACTCCGTTATCTACTACACCCGGTGCTGTGACAGTAGGAGAGCCTGGGGGACCAAGAGTAGGCCAACCAGGATTGACCCATTCAACACCATTGATAACAATTCCTTCTTGTGCACCGGGTACTGTGCCATTTGTGACTAATGTTCTTATTGTTGATGCCGGAATTTTATCTGGAATATTATTGTTTAGAGGTATGCCGCAATTTGCAAGAGTTTTTTCATTTGTTTCTTGTCTCATTTGAGCCATGATATTTTGTCCAACGTCACATGCTCTATCTATAATTAATTCTATAGTGGCTCTTCCTTGAAGACCTGTTCTAAAATCAGAATAATCAGGCATACTATCTACAAATGATACTAGGTCTTGGTTAGAATACGTAAAGGGATCTCTGGGTATTTCTACTCTACCCAATGCATTGTATCTAGTGCGTTGCTCTACCTTCATTTGTTTTCCCATGATCTCCCAAATCATATTTACTTCATTTATAACACTCGGAGATTGATTAGATATTTCAGAAATTTCATTGTTAGCCGCATTAATATAATATTGAGGAACAGAATAAAAATTGTAACTAGATAGATAAGGTGAGTTTGTTCCCCCTGTTGCAGGTCTCCATTGATAAGTGCCTATAGGAGGATATTCAGGTTCTGCAAAAACATCTGTATTAGCAACTGGCGCTCCGTAACCGGGATTTGGATCTTGGTATGACGGGTAAATGCCGTCTGGAATTAAAAAGCCGTCTGGAGGATCATTTGGTGCGGGTATTGGTGCATATGGGTCTGGGCTTTCCCAGTCTCTGCCAGGAATATTAGTAGCAAAATATACTGCTCCGCCGCCACTAACTTCGGCGCCTTGAACTCTTCCAAACGTTCCACCACCGTTGCTACCTGTTTGTGCATCGTCTCTGCCTATACCGGTAATTTCAATTGTTGAACCGTCTGAATTAAATGTTGTGTAGTTAATAGGGGCGACCGGATTAGGGGCACCGCCTCTACCATATCCGCCACCGTCATTAGTTAATAAAGTATATTCTCCTTGACTTGGTTTAATTCTATACCCTGCGTCCCAAAGTGAAGGGTTCCATTGATTACCTGTATATGTTTGAGGATTGCTATCTAAAAGTATAAATCGATAACCAGGAGGGGTATAATCTGGGTTGGGTATTTCTGGTTCATTGCCCGGACCAGCTGGTTGTGTTGGGTCATAATCAGGGTTAGGAATTTCTACACGAGGATCATAATCTGGGTTTTCTTGGTTTTCACGTGCAGACTGTATCTTTTGACAAGTGTATTCTAATTGTAAAGACATTGCCATTGCTTCCCAGGATACTGCTAAAAACAATTGTTGATAAATGGCTGCTAGATCAGAAGTCCCAGCATTAGCAGTAACATTTTGTATTTCTTTATCGCCGGCTAGATAACTATATAATTCTTGCCAATTATATGGATTACCTGACATATTGCCAAAAAAATCATCCATTCTATAATTGCCGCCTACTCCAGATCCTAAACCCATTTGAACTTGTATTTCTGCTATTAATTCTTTGTCTACAGGTTTTTGTAGATTCGTTGTACTAGTGGCTCCTGTTCCAACACTTGCTAGTGCAGTGTCACCAGACATCAATTCTAAATTTTGAAGACAGTTACCCAATGAACCAGGAGTAATTTGTTCAATATTACTGATTTGTAAAAAGGCATATCTCACTGCTCCTGCGGCTAGTCCAATGGCTTTAGGCAAAACCTCGTTTGGTTTTCCTAAATATGAATCGTATCCTCGAGGTATAGAACCTGTTGGAGTAGTATCTATAGAACGTTCTATAGGTCCTGGTTTTCCTTTAGTAAACAATGCCCCTACGTTATTTCTTACTGTTGCCGAGTCAAGGGCGTCATTAACTCCGGCTGGATCTGCATTATCGGGTGACTCACTAGGATAAATTAAATAATATGTTTTAGAACCTACTTGTTTTATTGTATTATATGAGGTGTTATATAAAGGCACAGTAAGACTTAATCTACTCTTTCTAAATAGATACCATGGATTCAAACAATCTGCTAATGTACGTATTGTGTTCGCATCACTATAGGCGGTATCAATCCTGTTAGTTAACATATACTGATTATTAGTCAGTGCTGACAAACAGACTTTTAAATTTTCTCCGGCTATAGATAAAAAAGCCGTATATATTTTTCGTTCTTGTACAGCAGTTCCATGATCATTTGCCCTAGATAAATTTCTAATTTCTCTTTCTTCAAGACCAGCAGAACCTAGAGCCAAATTTAAATCTGTTGTTAGTCCACCGTGTTCATATAATTGCTGGAGTAATGTTGAGGGGAATCCAAATCGATCTAGTCGTTTAAAATCAAAGATTTTCTGTAAGGTTTGTAAATCTGTTGCTAAACCTTGTGTATATAAAGATACACCGGTTATGTCTCCAGTAATTAAATCATCCATATTACTGAATGATCCTTGTAAAAATTCGTCGGCGTTTTGTGCTGTAGATATTGTTCTATTATTATATTGAGCATAACTATATGCTTCATTAAATGAACCTAAAAAATCTTCATATCGAGGAACTGCTTGGCCTTCATTACCTTCTTTCGCATGCCAATTAAATTCATTATGTGCTTGTAGAGCATGGCATCTAATCCAACCCCATTGAGTGATACTGTTGTTTGGATTTGACAAGTTGTAGGGTATCCATGTGGCTTGTTGACCGTAATCTGTTACGCCAGTTACAGAATATCCTGCATTTGCAGGCCCGGGTAGTGCTCCTGTTACACCCTTTGACTGAGCAAATTCTACTGCTTTACAATTGACCGAATATTGGTATTTTCCTGCCCAAGATTCTGATTTATCTTCTGCTATATATGTAGGAGGTTTTGAATTTCCTAATGCATAACAACTACCATAACCATTAATGGAAATAATATTATTATACGGAACCCCCATGTTTCTTAAATAACTATCATTAATAGCCCATACAAGCATTCTAAGCACGGTATTCTGAACAAGTGCACCAAACTGATACTCTGTATTTGATCTACTGATACCCATAAAGAATTGGGCATTGGGGTTGATTCTAAGACATCTATTTTGTAAGAGACCGCCTAATACGTTTTGACCTAAAGGACTTTGTTTACCTGTATCTGCCATAAGTTATCCTAAGGGACAAAGACCGTTTCTGCACCTTCTACGATTTTGTGTTTACAATCGTTTCCGGATCCTACTCTGAGTACTGGCTTACCTTCGCAAAATACTGTGGGACTACCTTCGGTTGTCTTTGCATTTTTATGAGGTTTTTCATTTGGTTTGGGATTATGTGGAGAAATTTCACTAACATGAAGGCCTACTGGTTTTCCTTCTGCAAAGACAGTTTCTGATCCTTTGAGAATTTTGCCACCTGTAGTGTTCTTATCTCCTTTGCGGCTTAATTGCGCCATGTAATTTTACCCTACTAATATTTTTTTCTCCGGTACAGTTACTCCGGTTGTCGCCTCTCTATATTTGTCTTTAACTTCATCTGCTGTAACTGCGACAAGAGAAACACTATTAGTATTTAGTCTTGGGTTTTCTGACATTGAAGCAGAAAAGACACTAGGCACTAACGCCATGCCAGTTTGACTAGGTGCAAGAGATACAGGATCTTCTAGTTCTAAGAAACCATCTTCATTTCCTACTACTTTTGAAACGATTTCTTCTCCACTAAAAATTTTAAGTGTGTATACTTTTCCTATTTCAATTATTGATATTGCTTTATTTTCCATTATGACTCCAGTTTTTGTTTAAGTTCAGTAAATCCACCAACGTAATCTTCATTCAAAAAGATTTGGGGTGCTGTACGTGCATTAGGAACTACTGCTAATAAATCTTCTAAAGTATATCCTTGTCCTATTTTTTTGACTTCTGTTTCAATACCTTCTGCTTCTAATAATTTAATTGCCTGATCACAATAAGTACAATTATCTTTACTCCATACAATGGCTTTCATTCTTTCTCCTAGTTAATGTTATACGTATATTTAATACGATTTGATGTGGTCAAATAAATTTTATGCTAACTCAGGTAACTCGTCATAGTCAAGTGATTCTGACATAACACCTATTACGTAGTTAGTTGATTCATTTTCTTGTAGTGCAGTTTGCTTCTTGCTAGTATCACTATGCTTGTTAAACCAAGGAATAGGACTTGCTTTTGGGGCAGGTTCATTATATTTTATATTAATTGCTTTTAATGATTCTAATGCTGTGTAGTCTACAAACTCTTTTAAAATGTTTGCATTAAGACCGATTACAGGACCTTTCTTAAACAAGTAATCTGCCCATTCTTTTTCTTCTCTAATGACATCCATATACATATCGTATACTTCTTTCTCACATTCTTTTGCCGCTTTTGCGAATCTTGGATCTTCTTTGACAACTTGTTTAATGATCCAACCTGTCCAACCTTTATGAAGTAGTTCATCTTGTAAGATTAATGAAATGATGTTGCCATTACCCATGAAGATTCTATTTTCTACCATTGCTAATGATGTAGCAAATGATACCATAAATCGTAATGCTTCTAAGGCATAACTTGCATGTAGAGCCATCCAAATTGCTTTGATATGTTTTTCTTCATCAATCTTTTTGCCCATTTCTTTTTGACAGTTGATTTCATGTAAGCCATCATAGTAATCACAAACTGAAGATGCCATGTCAGCAATTTCTTTTGTGTCATGGATAGTATCAAAGATATTTTTAGGTACATTATAGATGTTTCTAATGATATGACTGTAAGAACGTGAGTGTATATTAGTTTCAAAGAAAGACCAGTTATACATTAATGCTTCTAGTTCAGGCAGACTTACAACAGGAGTAAAAACTTGTACAGGGCCTCTGCCTTGTAGACTATCTAATGCTGTTTGTCTTAATAAGTTAGCAGTGAAGATGTGTTTAACTGCATCACTAGCATCTTTAAAGTCTCCGGCGTCTTTAGTCAGACTAATTTCTTCTGGTACCCAAAAGAAGCCTCTTGCAGTTTCTTCAAAGTTTGCTATTTGATCATACTTGACTTCTTCAAAACGTTGTATAGTAACCGGACCTGCTGGATCCAAAAACATTTTGTTATCTAAGTAAGTTGTTTGTTTTGATAAATCGTATTGTTCTTTGCTCATAATTAACCCTTATAATTTACATGCTTCACAGTCATCATCTTCAAACTCTGGCTCTGCTATGTATTGTTTTGCTATTTCTTGTAATTGTTCGTCTGATCTTTTGACTCCCGCTTTATTTATTAAAGAATAATAAAAAGTCTTAAGTCCCCATTGATGTGCCTGCATTAAGTTCTTTGCGATTAATGTAGTAGGCACCTTTTGATCTTTAAAGTGTGCTGGATTGTAGAATGTATTTGTTGAAATACTTTGATCTACATATGCCGCCAACACTGATGCAGTTTTAAGATATGCATCACAATCTGTTTGCTCCCACATCAATTGATAAGAGTTTCTTACACGTTTAATATGATAGTCTGGTACTACTTGTGTCAATGATCCTGCTTTACTTTCTTTAACAGAGATTAAACTCATTGGCATTTCAATACCGTTTGTTGAATTGATTACTACACTAGATGATTCTACAGGCGCAATCGCCATTAGAGTTGCATTTCTAACACCATGCTCTTTCATATCTTTTCTTAATGATTCCCAATCACATTCTGGCTTAAAGTTTGCTAATTTGTTTACACCTTTTGCTCTACGTTCCCAAGGGAATGTCCCTTTACCATACCATGTTTTATCACTATCTAAACACTTGCCTCTTTCTTTTGCCATTTCTACTGTTGCTTCTGTTAAGAAGAATGCTTGATGCTCCATCCATGCTTTAACATCTTGTAATGCATCTTTGTCACCATAGACGTAATCTCGTTTTGCATGCCAGTATGCTAAGTTAGTAACACCAATACCCAACGGTTGTATTTCATCGTTACTTAACTTACTCTGAATCGACAAGAAATCTTGGTAATCTAAGATGTTACATAGACTTCTCTGAAGTATACGACATGCTCTACGCATGTCCTCAGGGTGTCTGAATGCTCCCCAGTTGATCGATCCCAGTGTACACAATGCAATACGTCCCTTATCGTCATCTAAACGTTTAAAAGGCTTTGTAGGCAATAATATCTCACAACACAAGTTGCTTTGATAGATCGGATGATCTGTGGTGTCGAACGGTCCTTGATTAGATACATTGTCTACATAGACTAAGTATACCCTTCCTGTATCAGTTCTTTCTTTTAATATACCAGACTTAAATACTTCTTCTGCTGACATTACTTTTTTACGCAGGCTACGGGACCTTTCATATTTGATATAAAGTTCCTCAAATTTAGCAGTATCTGAATAAAATGCTTCATAAAGATCAGGTACTTCATTTGGATCAAAAAATGTAATGTTACCTTTGTCTTTGAATCGTTTCCAAAAGAATGCATTAAGACATACACCATAGTCCATATGCCTAACTCTAGTTTCATCTGTTCCTTGATTGTTTTTAAGAACGATTAAGTCATCAAATTGATGATGCCATATAGGATAAAATACTGTAGCACTCGCATTACGAATACCACCTTGAGAGCATGAACGCAAGTCTCCGAACCACTTCTTAAGAAAGGGTATCATGCCCGTATGCATGATCTCTCCGCCTCTTATAGGTGCCCCTAGGGGTCTTAAACGACCTATTTCAAGACCTATACCTGCACGTTTACTAGCATACTTAGCCATCATTTCACCTGATGCAAAGATACTATCTAAATCATCATCACTCTTAATAAGAACGCATGAACTAAACTGTTTAGTGGGTGTACCAAGTCCTGCAAGTACTGGAGTTGCAAGAGTAAAAAGTCCATCACTAGCACAATTGTAGTATTCTTTAATAAATCTCATTCTTGCTGATAAAGGTTCTTCTTTGTGAAATACTGTTGCGGCGGCTACCATATATCTTACTTGAGGCGTCTCATAGATTTGACCAGTTGATCTGTTTCTTACAAGATACTTACCAATCATTTGTTCGACAGCGGCATAAGATGCATTTTCATCTTTCTCATGGTTGATCATCTTATCCATCTTGTTCCAATCTTCTTCAGAATACCATTCAAGTAAATCTGTAGTGTACAGACCTGCTTCCACGTTTTTCTTTACAATTTCATACAGAGGCGGCGGTTGATATTGACCATATACATCTTTACGCAACATAGATAAACGTTGTTTGCCTGCTACAAATTGATAATTAGTGTGTCCTGTTTCTGGTGCTTGTTCTTCATCGATAAGATCAACAATAGCACGTAGAGTAAGTTCATCAATTTCTCTTGTCGTAATACCATCAAAAAAGTGAGGTTGTGACGTAATCTCAATCATTGATTGCGATACATCTGAAACTCCTTCACATACTTTTGCTATTTGGGCTTGCCACTTTTCTAATTCTAACTCTACTATTTTTCCCGATCTTTTAGTGACTTTAATATTCATTCTTTACCTAATTTATTTTGTTATATAACATCTGAATGTCAATTTTTTTGACATTTTTGAAATCTGACAGCACAGTATTTACTACCGAATCTGGCCAGTAATTCAACACATATTTTGCGTTGTCTACCAGGACTAATACTACTTCTGTATCAGTATAATCTATTGCTGATACTAAGTCAACATCTTTTATACCCAATATTGCCAAAGTATATATGTTACCTAAAGCACGTGCATAAAAACAATAATGATTATCTTGTAAGAGTTGCCATGGATTAGGCCAATCTTTTATATCATGCGGATGTAGATAATAGTTATTTAGTGGGCATTGTTGCCAAAATTTATCTATTTCAATACATTGTTCTTCTAAATTTAACTCACTGATACGTTGTCTTAACATGTACCATTCTGCCATTCTGGTGTCAAAAGACATCGTAAAAGTATTCATACATATACTTATCTGATCTTAATTTAGTGAATTAATTATCCGTATATGGAAAGAGAGTCTTTCGACTCTCTCTACATGTTAAGTGTGACTTAACGATTCTAAGGTAGTTAGAATTAGTTTTTACCTACGAGTACTTCGACTACGCCATCTAGACCATCGTTGAAGGCTGAGATTGCTTTACCGATTATACTACCAGGCTTAATGTTGTCAGGATCACCTTTACATCCAAATCCTGCTTGATCAGAAGTAACAATTAAGTCACCTTTTTCAATTGGACCGATTACTTTACATGGTACACGTCCGATCAGTGCTAATTCGACTACGAATTCGCCTTCACCTGCTGTACACTCTGCGTTATAAACTTGTGCTGGGTTAGTTGTAATAATACCTGCAACAGTATGCGTTGCATGTTGACCTGTTACTGAGAGTTCTGCTTCTCCACCGAATACTACTACTGTTCCAGGCTCATAGTCTAAGTCTGCTGTGTATTTCTCCGCCAAGTCAGCATATGTTGCATTAAGTGTTGATCCACTTGTTAGAGTGTAGTCACCAGTAATAGTACCTGCTGTTGAACTAGACCCTGTAGTAATTGTAGTAGACTGTAATGTTCCAGTATTAGTAGTTCCTGATACTGTTAATGAACCTAATGTACCTACAGAAGTGATGTTTGGTTGCGCCGCAGTAGTTACCGTACCAGCAGTTGTTGCTGATCCTGCACTTCCTGCTGAACCAGTAACATTGATTCCCCATGAACCTGATGCTCCTGAACCAGTTGTACTTGGTGCACCGACTGTATTATAAGAGATAGTTCTTGCAGTACCACCGTTATAAGTTGTTCCTGAGGCTGCTCCTGAACCACCGTTATTAAATGTAACAGAGTTATCTACACTTCCTGCTGTAGTTGCTGAACCTGCTGATCCACTTACTGAACCAGAGATCGTACCTGATACAGTTAATCCTGATAGTGTACCTAAAGAAGTGATGTTTGGTTGTGCCGCTGTTGATACAGTTGCCGCATATCCTGTTGTGTTCTGATTCAGAGTTGAAACGTATGCCGCTCCAATTGCTGTACCTTGCCATACACCTGTATCGATTGTTCCCAATGATGTTAGTGATGAATCTACAACACTTGAATTAAGAACTGTACCAGTCAATGAACCTGCGCCTGCAGTAATTTCAACGTTAGCCGCCGCTGTCAGTTGACCTCTTGCGTTAACTGTGAATGTTGCATTATGAGTACCGTTACCATATGATGCGGCTGATACTGCTGTGTCAGTTATTGAGAACTCTGCACCAGTTAGTGTAAGTCCAGTTCCTGCTGTGAATGTACCAGCACCTGAGAACTGTACAAAGTTAACTGGATCTGTTCCAACTGTTGATACTGGGTCTGTGTTAACAAAACCAGAATCATTTAGAGTTGTTCCTGTTGATATAAATGTAAAGTCACCGCCTGCGATCTCTGTTGGAGTATCAAAATCATCTGCTCTTGTTAGAACTGTAGATGATGTTTTAACATAGATACCGTTATTTGCTTGAGTTGCTTCGTCTTTAACGAGTATTCTTTCACCAGTACCGAATGATTCACCGTCGATTGTGTCAAAGTTACCTGAAGATGTTGTTAATGTTGCACCAACACCTGCTGTTCCATTGTCATAAGTGATTGTTCCACCAGTGATAGATGTTAATGTTCCTGTAGTACCAACGTCACAAGGAGCATGTACTGCCAATCCTTGAGCAACATCGTCAACGTACTGCTTAGTAGCGGCATCTGTTGCGGCTGTTGGTGTTGCTAGTTCTATAATTCTTGCTGAGTTTACATCAACTGAACCAGTACCTGTTGTTACTAATGAGATAGGCTGATTAGTACCTATTGCTGTAATTGTAACACCTGAAGATTTACCAATAATCTCATCAGTTACAACGTTTGCTGTTGTATCAACGTTACCTGTAGTTACTACAGAACTTAAAGTACCTACTGAAGTAATATTTGGTTGTGCCGCAGTATATACTGTACCTGCGACTGCTGAGTTTGCTACTTGTCCTGTTACGTTACCGCCCACTACGTTTGATAAACCACCTGCATCACCTGTAAACACTCCTGTGTTTGCTGTGATTGCTGAAGCAGTAATTGTTCCGTTAACACCTAAGCCACTTAATGTGCCTAATGATGTAATGTTACCTTGTGCGGCTGTTGATACCGTTCCTGCTACTGAAGCAAGAGCAACTGTGCCAGAAACGTTTGCACCTGCTACTGCATTTGCAGTCGCCGCAAAGTCAACTTCACCAGTCACGTTAGCGCCTGCTACTGCATTTGCTGATGTTGCACTTGTTGCTAGTGCTACTGCACCTGATACATTTCCGCCTGCTACTGCATTTGCAGTTGCGGCAAATGTGACTTCACCTGTTACGTTTCCACCAGCAGTTGACGTTAAGTTAGCGCCATCTCCTGATACGTATGTAAATACACCACCTGTACCGTTAACATTTCCTGCCCCAACGTTACCTGTAACAGATAGTGAACCTAATGTTCCTACTGAAGTAATGTTAGTTTGTGAAGCAGTACCTAATGTACCGTTTAAAGTTGTTGCTGTTACTGTTGTTGCTGACAAGACATTAGTGTCTTTGTCAAATGTAAATGTTGAATCTGCTCCGAAGTCTCCGTCATCATTAAAGATAACTTCTGTGTTTGAACCTGCTGGCTGTTGAAAGTCAACTGGTGCTCCGTTTGCATAATAATAGTTGTCTGTTTTAATACCTGCTGTTGCAGTAATATTACCTGTTACGTTTAAGTAACCTGTTGTTGAAATACCTTCAGCATTATCAGTAGATTCGATCATAAAGATGTTTGCTTTACCTGCTGAACTCCATCTTAATGCGCCTGCTTCGTTATCTGCAACTTCCCATGTAATTGGGTTTTCTATAGTTCCGATACTTCCTTGTACAAGATACAAAGAATAGTTAGAAACACTTGAACCAGAAGCAAGACCGTATAAACCTACGTTCATACCACTAGCATGTACTCCGGCTGTTGTACCTCGTACACCTACTGCCGCTCCAGTATCAGTCGTGTCTCCGATGACACCTTGACCATAAACACCAGTACCTTTATCTGATCCGTTTGTTGCACCGTATCCGTATACACCGATACCATTGATGCCTGCTGTTGAGTTTGCCGCGGCTTCACCAACAACACCGATGTTATCACCTAATGATGAACCTGTGTTGTCTTTGCCGAATATTGCTGTTGCGTTTCCGAAATCTGATGCAGAACCTTCTCCACCAACAAGACTTGTTAGTGTACCTACAGATGTGATATTTGCTTGAGCCGCATCAACTACTGTATTTGCTGTTGATGCATGTGTTGCATTTGCTACAGTGCCTGAGATATTTGCGGCAATCACATTAGATAAACCACCTGCATCACCTATGAATACGTTACCATGAACGTTACCATATGTGTTAACTGAGATTACTTCATCTGTGTTACTAACATCAGCACCGAAAATAAACTCTGATCCTGAGTTATCCCAACCCATAAATCCTACAATTGCACCACCGTCATAATATTGTAATGCTGTACCACGATCTTTACCATCATCTGTTGTAGGAGCCGCTCCGTTTGGGCCACCTCCCATTGTGATAATTGGATCTTCAACATCGAAAGAACTTACGTTGACATATGTTAAGTCACCGTTAACTGTTAAGTTTCCACCAATGATTCCATTTCCTGAAATATCTAAGTCTGTACCACTTAATGTATTAGTTGCGTTGAGGTTTCCAGCATCTGAATTACCTGTTACTGCTAGTGCGGTTAGGGTGCCAACACTTGTAATATTAGTTTGCCCGGCTGTTTGTATTTCACCTGTTAATGCAGTTGCAACAACATTAGTTGCTGATAGGGTATCAGTTGCTTTATCAAATGTAAACGTTGAATCTGCACCAAAATCACCTTCATCGTTGAAAATAACTTGAGTGTTTGAACCTGCTGGCTGTTGTAAGTCCCATGCAACTCCGTTAGCATATAAAAGATTGTCTGTTAATACTCTAGTAGCACCAACATTACCTGTTACAGTAAGAACACTAGTGGCTTTGTCAAACGTTAAGTTTGCATTGCCACCGATTGCTTGGTCATCGTTAAAGAAGACTTGTGTATTTGACCCGCCTACAGTAGGAAACGATTCTACCGATCCTGAACTTTTTTTGACTGACAGTACATCTGAATCACTTAAGAAGATTGTACCTTTTCCCGCAGCCGGGGTGGGGACTGATGCCGCCGTGTTTTGTTTTAATATTAACATTTCCTATTACCCTATTATAGTTAAATTTGCCTTTTCAGCATAATTCTATTTATCGTTATTTCCCGCATTGATTTTTAGTCTGGTACATATGTACCCATTAAATTAACACTAGTACTGCTGTTTTCTGGTGTTGCTCTCAACAACACATTAGATCCTGATATTACAGTAGTCAATGATACTAAATCTGCTCCTGTAGTTGATATCGAACCATAAACTGTCATTATCGGAGTTACACCGTCATGTACTAAAAGTACTTCTATTGCTTGATAACCTGTGTTATCAGAAACTTTAAGTGTATATTTTGCTGATCTATATGAAGATGCGGCAAATGTATCAATTGTAGTGTTTGCACTACCTACTGAAACTGCTGTTCTACTACTATATAAATCATCGACAGATAAAGTTGTCGAATTTAAATTATCTGCTGACACGTTACCACGTGCTGTTAATGTCTTTCCTGTACCACATATTACAACATTAGCATTTAAACCAATGTTGACATCTGTCATTGTTGTTGTAAATACGCCGGCTGTTGTTGTGCCGGTATCTACAGAAATTGTACCTGCACTTGCACCTGAACCAAATATTACTGATCCTGATGTAGATATATAATTGTTGCCAGATACATTGCCGGTTGCTGTTACTAATCCACTTGTTTTATTAATTGTAAATTTGTCTGATCCGCCGAATGATGTGCCTCCATCATTGAACTGAATCTCTGTATCGGATCCTGCCGCATCTGAACCAAATGTTACTGCTTGTCCATTTGCATAGAAGTAACCGTCTGTTTTAATACCTAATGATACGACATTACCTGTCGTAGTTAAGACACCTGTTGATGCCATATTAAATACATCTGCTACTCCACCAACACCCATTGTGACTGCTGATCCTGTTGAGTCTATTGATACATTAGATGTACCATTAAAGATTGCAGTATGATCAAAGTCTGCTGAGCCTTCAAAAATAAACTGACCACCGTCGCCATTAGTCATTACCATAGCGCCGTTTGCGGCTTCTTGTATTAGTCCATCACCAATAAAAATAGATGATCCTGCTAGATATAAATCATTCCAACGTGATGTAGATGAACCTAAATCATATGTAACATTTGCACTAGGAATAATGCTTCCTGTTGGATTAATATTACCTGGTACATCTAAGTTACCAGACGTTATATTAAATGTAAATCCTGTATTACCATAGAATGTACCTGAATTATCAAAATATATTTGTGATGATTCTGCATTTTGAGAAACACCTACTTCGATAAGAATACCTTCTACATCTAATTCGCCATCAATTTCGATAGGTTGTGAAAATAGACCCTGAAGATTAGCACCAATTTGATATGATTCAGATGAATTAATAATATAAGGCATGACTGCGGCTGTGTTTGCCGCAAGACCTGCAGAACCAAATGATAGTCCACCAGATCCATCTGTAATTAATGCTTGATTTGCGGAGCCTCCAGTAATTGTAACATTACCGACTGCACCAAGATCAGATAGTCCTGCACTAACATCTAAGTTAGTTGGTGTAACATTACCTACGTTACTGACTATCTCAACTGGTGTTTCGGCTACTGAGAACCCGCCAACTGAATTGAAGGACCTAATTGCCATTATTAAATAAACCTATATTGTGTAACCCAAACCGTTGAGTTAGTTGATGCTGGTGTTACCAACAATTCTAAATCACTGCCGTTTAAGCCTACTGCTAGTACTCCAGGTGCTCCTGTTAAGAATGTCTGACCGTATGTAACGAAATCAACTGTTGATCCGTCTGTTACAGTTAGTACTGATGCTACAGAAGTATTTCCTGATGTTGCGTCTATTCCTTTTACTAAAAACTCAATTCCGTTTATTCCTGAAACTGCGAAACTAGCAATTGCTGTTTGTGATGTAGTTGTAGTAGTTACTGTGCCTGCCGCTAATGTTGAAATTTCACTAGCACCAATGTTTACGTTTCCTGCTACATTTGCTGTACCACTTACTTCGACACTTGTTAAAGTACCTACTGATGTAATGTTAGGCTGTGCCGCAGTATATACTGTACCTGAGACAAGTGCGTTTGCTACTTGACCTGAGACATTTCCACCTGCTACTGCATTTGCAGTTGCCGCGAATGCTACTTCACCAGTTACGTTACCACCTGCTACATTAGATAGACCGCCACCGTCACCAGTGAATAAGCCTGTGTTAGCAGTAAATGCTGGTGCTGTTACAGTAGAACTAATGCCTGCTGTTCCAGTTACTTCAATTCCACCGTCTGATACAACTACTACGTCTCCAGTACCGTTAACAGCCATTGAAATGTTACCGTCTGCTGTTGCGATGTCTACGTTAGATGTGCCATTTGCAATACCTGATAGACTTAAGCCTGTAATGTTTGCGGCTGGGATATTTGATAGTCCAAAACCGTCACCATTAAAGATGCCTGATGTTGAATCAATATTACCAGTTGCACTTACAATACCTGCTGTTGTTAAGTTACCACCTGTTACGTTACCAGTTGCACTTACAAGACCTGTTGTAGTTAAGTTTCCACCAATCACGTTACCTGTTACTTCTACAACACCGCCTGATGTTAAGTTACCACCTGCTACGTTACCAGTTGCTTCAACTACACCGCCTGTTACTAAGTTACCACTGTTTGTATTACCAGTAACTGCTAATGATGTTAATGTTCCTAAAGATGTTACGTTAGGTTGCGCCGCTGTTGTTAATGAACCTGCGACATCTGTAAATGTACCTGTTGTACCTGCTACGTTTCCACCTGTTATGTTACCAGTTGCACTTACAACACCTGCTGTTGTTAAGTTACCACCTGCTACGTTACCAGTTGCTGTTAAACTTGTACCAGTTGCCTCTCCGATATTTGGAGTAGTTAACTGAGCAGAAGTTTTAACAACTACGTTTCCACCTGAGATGTCTGTTGTTAAGTTATCAACGTTAACAGAGAATTCAGTACCAGTTAATGTAAGACCTGCACCTGCTGTGAATGATCCTGCACCTGAGAACTGAACGAAATTAACGTCTGAAGTACCAACTGTTGTTACTGGATCAGTCATTACCCAACCAGTGTCATTGTACTCAGTTCCTTGTTGTACAAATGTAAAGTCACCGCCTGCCATTTCAGTTGGAGTGTCAAAGTCTGATGCTCTTGTTAGAACAGTTGAACTTGTGTATACATAGATACCATTATGTGCTGATGTAGTTTCGTCTTTAATTAAAATCCTGTCATCTGTGCTTAAAGTTACACCATCAATTGCTGTTAATGTTGCTCCAGAAATTGTAAGAGTTGCGCCGACACCTGCTGTGCCGTTATCATATGTTACAGTACCACCTGACATTGTTGCCACAGTATCTGTTGCTGATACAACACAAGGAGCCTGAATTGCAAGACCTTGTGCTACGTCATCTACATATTGTTTTGTTGCCGCATCTGTTGATGCAGTTGGAGTTCCCAATGATTCAATTTTGAAACCACCAACGTGAACTTGTCCAGTTCCTGTAGGTCTAATTTCAACGTAATCATCTGCTGAACCCGCTGTTAATGTTAAGTTACCACTACCTGCACCTGTTACTTGTGCTGTTACGACTGAGCCTAATGTTGCTACACCGTTTGCGTTAACAGTACCAACAATATTTGCGCCAGTGTCAGTAATGACAGCAGTTGTATTTCCTGCGGCTACTAAATCAACGTTACCGTTGTTGTTGACTGTAACATTTGATGTACCGTCGATTAATGTACCTGTAAAGAATGATGCTTGTACTAAATTACCACCGTCTACGTTACCAGCAGTTAAGTTACCAGTAATATCTGCGGCTCCAGCAGTTGTTAAGTTACCACCTGATACATTACCAGTTGCACTTACAACGCCTACCGTTGTGATATTTCCACCGATTACGTTACCAGTTGCTTCAACTACACCTGCTGTAGTGATGTTTCCACCGGCAACATTACCTGTTGCACTTACTAAGCCTGCTGTTGTTAAATTTCCACCTATAACGTTACCTGTTACTTCTACAACACCACCTGATGTTAAGTTTCCACCAGCAACATTCCCTGTTACAGTTGCTACACCTGTTGCAATGACATTACCGAGGTCTAAATTGCCACCAGTCATTACTATGCCAGTGTCAGTAACGTTTGCTGTTAGTCCACCATTAACATTTAATTCGACATTACCATCTGCGGCTGGTATACGAACATTAGATGTTCCATTTTGAATACCTGTTGCATCAATACCTGTTAACTGAGAGCCATTACCATAAAAGAATGATGCTGTTACATTACCTGAAGTAACAACTTGTCCTGTTCCGTTTGGAGTAAGGATAATATTAGCATCAGTATCTTGTCCAGTAATAGTCTGATCAGTTATGTCTAAGTTACCAATCTGTGAATCAGGTAAGTTATTAACACCTGTTTTACCAATGTATCTGTAACCTACGATGTAAAGAACTTTACTACTTGTTAAAGCAGTCGGAATTGTTTCTCCGATAAAGTTAAGGACACCTGATTGATAGTTATAGAAGAACTCACCAGTTCCACCTGAACCAGCACCAAAGATTTGAGTACCTGTTGAAGTTGGATCTGCAACCCCTGAATCGTCTACATAGACTGCTACTGCATAAGTAGAACCAAATTCTTGTGGTACCCAGTAAGTTAAGTCTGTTTTCCAAGTAGGGTACACACCACCAACTGGTACAGTAGTATTATCTGCTGTACACTCGACTGCACTTGATCCTGTATATGCTTGAACAATACTAGCAACGGCTGCCGCTGTTCCTGGTATCTGATCAGCCTGAGTCCATAGAGTATCACCACGATTAAGTAGTGGACTTGCTATAGCCTCGTTACTAGGGCTTTTGTTAGATTCTATGTCAGTCTTAGTGACACCGAATGCCTGTTTATAAAGTAGGTCGACTTTTTGTGAAATAGGTATACTCATTTTTAGTTACTCGCAGATTCTAGTGATAAGGCTGTTATCGATTGACCGCTAGTTAATGCGATACGAACATAAATTTCATTAGTTGATGTACTAGATGAACTTACCGTACCGAATGTAGCAGTCGTTGATTTGTTTGTTTGAGCAGATCCTGTAGGTATAACGCCGCCTAACGCACACCCGTTTGAACCGTTACCACCAGCGCCTGTATTAGCGCCGGGGACACCTGCTCCCGCGTAAGATATTGACATATCAACCCAACCATTCAATGAAGATGATGAATCAATTGTAGATCCGGGTACTGCTACCCAACATCCTGCCAACGTTCCAGAAAATTTAACATCGAATTTAGATGTCGATGTTCTTATAAATTTAAACGTAAAATACTGTGTTCCTGATCTACTTGCTGACAAGTCAGGTCCTACTGGTAAGTGACCAGTAGAATAATCTGTTTCATCATGGCTTAATACATCTGCTACAACTGTTGAGTCATATGTCTGCAACGTTGATGTTTCACTGTCAAATACTGTTGCACTTGCAGAGAAAGTAGGTGTATCTGTTGAACCTGGGTTTTCAATACGTTGTGCTAACCCTGATCCTGAACCGATTGTTGAACCGATATAAACGTTTGCTTCTTCAATTCTACTTGAAGAAGATGAAGTTCCTGTCTTATATAATACTGTATCTGAAGGAGTAAATGATTGTACTCCTGTTGCATAAGAGTTAAAGACTGATACTGATGGACCCGATGCACTTGAACCGAATCCTGATATAATTGAAGCAGATGTTGTTACTGCTTGACTTCCTGATGCTACGTGTAACTGAGCCGCTAACGGAGTTGTTACTCCAGCAGTTGAATATGTTACACTACTAGGTGAACTAAATGCACCGCCTGATGATCCTGCTACAAAAGTATCACTTGTTGGGTACATGTTGCCTGATAATCTGTTTACGTTAAATGCTATAGCAAAATCATTTGTGTTGTTATAGTGAGGTACAGTTGAACTATATGTATAACTAGGTGCACCCGGTGCAGTAAATGATGTTGATGTAAACTGAGGGGTACCAGGAGCTGATGAATCATAGTACCAAGTTTCTTTGTTTGTTGAAGCAGTTGCTGTATCATCGATTAATACTTCGTTCCAACCATCTGATACAGTACCTGATGCATCTGCTGTAAAGACTGACCAGAAGCCTGCCGCTACATTTGAATTTACTTCACTATAATCTCTGTTATTACTGATAATTAAGTCAGTGTAAGTTCCGTTGCCGTCTAGTGACGTTGTTAATGTTCTGCTACCTGCGGTTGAACCGTTCTTTTGAACAGAGACTGTACCATTATCACCGGGGCCAGTATTTGTAATCGCATTAACGTTGTATGATGATGCTCTACGTGTTTTAGATACTGTTGTACCTGCTGCCACTGCCGCTGATCCGCCTGCTGTGTTGTCAGGCTGAGTGAAACTATCTGCCATTCTATATGAAGATGTACTTGCAATCGTAATGCTTTGTGAGCCCGGGAAGTTATCTGGTGATTCAGGAACTAATTTACCTAATACTTCGTTCAACTGTGCAATCGAATTGGAGACCGAAGATGCTGTTGTTAAAGTTAATGCATTAGATGTCAGTGATCCTTGAGTCGGAGTTCCTAATGCGACATCAATCGCACCAGATGTACTAGGTACAGTAACAATACCTGTTACGTTTAATGTACCTGCAACGTTCACTCCTGTTGAAGTGATGTTTGCTTCTAGTCCGCCGTCAACATTTAATTCAATGTTGCCATCTGCGACTGGTATACGAACATTAGATGTTCCATTTTGAATACCTGTTGCATCAATACCTGTTAGTGCAGAACCGTCACCGTAATACTTACCTGTTGTAAGATTAAGATTTCCATCAACGTCTAAGTTAGCAGTCGCGGTATCAAATGTTAGTTTAGATGATGCGCCAAAGTCTTGGTCATTATTAAACTGTATTTGAGTATTCGCTCCGGCTGGTTCTTGTAAGTCCCAGGGTACGCCGTTTGCGTAGTATAAGTTGTCAGTTAATACACCCAATGCCGCAATGTTTGCTGTAAACGTTGCTCCATTAGTTGTTATGTAACCGTTCGATAAAATTATGTTGGCCGGGGTCTCTCCTACTGAGAATCCCGCTACCGAGTTAAATGCTTTGATTGCCATGGTTTGGTCTCCGTAAACTATAATAGTATTTAGTGTTTTGTTCTAATAAAGAGTGCTAAGATATGGTTTTTTACCCTTTTATTTTTAAGTTATTTTTAAGAAGAATATTCTTCTAATAATATGTTGTAAGTAGTCTCATTTGTAGTTGCCGGAGTAGCATATAATACTACTTGTGCATCTCTAAATGCATCTCCCGGAACATAAGTTACTTCAAAATCAGCAAGTAATGAACCCACAGAAATCGTTGCATATTCTGAGTAGTTCACTGTTGTTCCGTATACTGCTGTTGTAATTTTTACTGTTTGTCTGGACGAGTTTGCTGGATCAGTAGCAACGATTGTATAATCTATAGCAGATACAGTAGATGCTTCTGTTGCACAGATTTCTACTGCTGAAGTAGTAGTTGTTACTCCGTTCTTAACTTTAGTAGTTCTGAATGCATATGCACCTGATCCAACTGTCATGTTGTTTGCAACAAGAGTGCCTGCCATTGTCATTGTGTTTGTTGTTTTATTGTAAACTACGTTGGCATCTCCACCGAATACTCCACCGTCATTAAACTGCATTTGAGTATTTGCACCGCCGGGTGTTCCGCCACCACCGCCACCTGAGTTAATAGTCCAAGAAAGAGTTCCTGCACCATCTGTTGCTAATACATATCCGTTAAGTCCACCGTCGATATGTAAGTTTGCGACTGGCATCTCAATGTTAGGTGAGTTCTGCAAGTTTGCATTGCCCGACACTGTAAGATTACCAAGAGTGTCTATGATTACTGGACCAGTAAATGTAGAAGTTTCTGTTACTCCTAGATTTGCGGCTCCGATGTTTCCTGTTACAGATAATCCTCCACCGATTTGAAGCCCTGTTAACGTACCTACAGAAGTTATGTTTGGTTGACTAGCAACTGTAAGATTACCTGCAAAGTTTGCAAAGTTTGCACTAGCGCCTGCCGAAATATCTGCAAATACACCGTTACCATATAGAACAGTATCAGATGCGCCTGTAAGATCAACTGCTGATATGTTTCCTATACCTGTAATGTTAGAATATGTTAGATTAGATAGATTTCCTGCTTCACCTGCAATATGAATTGCTGACATTAAATCAGTATCTACATCATAAATGAAACCCGCGTCTCCTGCAAAGTCGCCTGCACTATTGAACTGAACTTGCATGTTGGCGCCACCAGGAGTTCCGCCTCCTCCGCCTCCACCTGTTTGTGCTGTCCAACTTAATCCACCTGCGCCGTCTGTTTGCAATACATAACCGTTAACTCCACCTAATATTGATACCTTTTGTGCATCACCTAATAATGAGTTTCCTGTAACTGTAAAATTTTCTGATATTAATGTTGCTGTAGTTGTGTCAAACACCAGATTTGGACTAGCACCGAATTCGCCATTGTTGTTAAATTGGACTTCAGTGTTTGATCCTGCTGGATCACTTGTGAATGGTTGACCATTAGAAAAATAATAATTATTTGCGTAAACACTATTAGATGTTACGTTACCTTGAGGATAGTTATGATTAGTAACGATATTGCCATTTGCGGCTACTATGTCTATTGAGGGTAATCCTACTGAATAACCAGTTAGTGAATTAAATTTATCTGCGGCCATGTATAAGTTCCATTAGTTATGTACTGTATTTATGCTGATATAATAAAAATGATCTCATAAAAAAGAACCCTGTGAATCTTTTTAATAAATAAAAATATGCTTACAAGACAACCAGAACGACCAAAATGCACTAGTTGCAACATTTCTTTTGCTAAACCTAATGGAGTTAGTAAACATGGCTTTCAAAAATGGCACAAATATTGTACAGGTTGTGCTAAGGCAATTTATAATAAAAAGATACCAAAGAAAAATACAATGTGTATTGAGTGTGGATTTGTTCCTGAAGATTTAATTCAGTTAGATATAGCATACAGAGACTTAAATTCTAATAATAAGTCACCACAAAACATATTGACAATATGTGCTAATTGTAGTAGACTACGAAATAAGAAGATAAGAGAAGGAAACAAACAAATGGATATGTCTGTTGATTCTACGATTCGTATTTAATTTCTTCAATCTTATTATACCAGTGATTATAATAAGTTGCAAGTTTTTCTCTATCATAACCTTTAATATTTAAAATATCATACATTTCTTTAACTGCATCTAATGTTTCAGTTTCAGACTCATATTTTCGTACATCGAATTCATAAACGACATTTGGTAATGCTCTGATTTCTGCTAAGTTTTCTTCATAGTCAACTAGTCTATCATAGAAGACACTAATTTGAGGGTCATTCTTTGCTCGTTTTTCTACATAATCATGTGGATGTGTAAACAAAATAATATTTGCATTCTTCCAAATCTTTTTAATTTCAATGACTTCAGGATTAAAATGTGATGCTATAAAGAATTTGTAATCACTGTTCGATACATCTTTAACATAGTCCCAGTAAGATATACCTCTCCAAGGATCAATATAATCTTTTTTGTCAAATCCAAAAAATTTATTATCTGATATATTAAGATCAGTCCAATAGACTCCTTTTTGTATTTCGTCTATTTGACCTAACAAATAATTTAATTTATCGTCTGGAGAGAATTCTCCTCTTAATTGTGCTTCAGTCATTTCTTTATGACCGAACAGTCCGTGATCAGATAGACTTAGACAATTAGCCATAAACTTACCACCTGAATAATTGTGGTACCAAATTATAGTTAAGTTGTCTGTTTCTAAATTACAATCTTCTGGACGACATCTAGCCATTTAGAGTTCTTCGCCTTCTTCTCCTCTACCGTCATCATGTCCATTGAGTTGAGTCAGTTGATCTTGTAGTTCTTTATAAGATTCTGCTTCTTGTTCACTTACTATAGGTGGTTCAACGATCGGTTCGATTGCAGGATCAACATCACCTGGGTTTTCAATTGTGCCTACTTCCCCTACGATTTCTTCTGCTGAAATATTCAATGCGACTGTAGTCGATGCTTCTTTCTTTTCATAGTCCACGGTATCGTTAAAGTCTTCCCAACACATAGGGTCTAAATTTTCTTTAGTGTATTTGTCATCTGAGTCGTGCCATTTTTTGTTCAAGTAACCTACCGATGCGTAGTATCCTTTACCCATGCTTTCAGCATAGTCATACTCGGTATCTAACTCTTCTCCGTCATAATATGCAGAGTCAATAAATTCTCCCATATTAGTTTCAACGATTCCATATGTGAATTTATATTTGTCAAAAGGTTCACCGTCTGTTTCTACAAACCAACAACCGAAGTTACCTTTTTCTCCACTATGAAAGTTAATTACAGGTACATAATCATCATCATCTTTAATGTCTTCATCATCAGGCATTTCATCTTGTGAATATGCTTCTCTACTATATAAACAACCTACTGGCTCAAAGCCAGTCTCGGATTCAGAGTAATCATACTTATTTTCTTCGTTAGTTACTTCTGTTACAAAAAAACCACTATCAGCATATGCAGAATTTATATGTTCGATGTCATCACACTCCCACATGTAATAATCTTTCTTAGGTAATATACCCTCAAAGTCCATATCATCTGTGCTTGTAAGATGTTCTATTAATTCACCTTCTCCTTCATCGATAAACTGTTCTACAAATTCTTTATCGACTTCTCCGATTACTGTTTCTCCGCCGTATCTTCCGGCTTCGATTCTAAAAATTCTTTTTGCCATGTGTTATTCTCCAAACATATCTTTCTATTATACAACCAACGGTTAATAATGTCAAGTATTTAATGTCTTTTTGGGCAACCATAAAAAAAGGAAGAGCCTAAAAGACTCTTCCTCAAACTTATTTAATAAGTGATTATATAATAATCGGCTTATTGGAAAGTTAAGTTTTGAACTGCGATTTCACCAACATAGTCAGCCGCGTTACCGAATGATGATGCAGTGTTAGTTAACTCTACATATCCGTAACGTGTCATAAATGATACGACTGGTTCGAATGTTGCTGGATCTAGTACAACTCCACTGCTCATTAATGGAATATATGGGCAATAGAAAGCCGCCGCATCAGTTTCAGATGAACCTTTGTATCCAACTAATACTGCTTGAGTATCAGGTGCATAAGAGTCAACGAAAACACGCATAGCGCCGTTCAACGTACCAACAAACTTAGTGTTAGTAGGAGCTTCAAAAGTTCCTTCAGTTGTACGTGCAAATGCTGATGTAGTTGCAGATTGTAATACAGTTAAGGCCGCAGAACTCACAACAGCCCAGTTACCTGCGCCTCTACGTGTTCTTTGAGCAATCAAGTTTGCAACTCTGTTGATTAATACAGCAAGTGCCGCATGTTCATCACCAACATAAGTAGCAGTACCTGATACCGCTGCCTGGTTATATGTGAATTCAGTTGCCGCTAACGTTCTAAGAGATAGTAAAATCTCCTGATCGATTTCAGCAGTGATTTCTTGTGCTAAAGCAGCCATTATCTCTGCTTCAACATCGATGCCGTGCTGAGACTGTGCGTCCTGAGCGGCTTCGAATGTCCAACGTGCTTGTAACTTACGTGACTTGGCTTCAACTGCCTGTCTTAAGATTTGCACACTGATTTGTTTACCACCGTTACCTTCTAAAGTTGCTGTATCAGCACCAGTATATGAAGCGGCTGTCGCAGTTCCACTAGCAGTACGTGAGTATGCTTGTGCAATTTTGAATGGTGATAATGCTTCTTCACCAGCAGTTACAGATGTAGCGGCTGCTGAGTTGTCAGTCAATGACTGAGCATAACGTACACGTAAAGTGTGAATCTGTCCAACAGGACCAGTCATTGGCTGAACGCCGACTAGTTCGTTAGCAATAACAGTAGGCATAACCCTTCTGATTACTGGTAAGATTACACGGTTAAGTGTAGCAATATTTCCTGCAGAGGTACTACCTGCGGTAGCATTCTCATTTAAGAGACCTTTGCGAGTGTTTTCAAGGATAACACCCATTGTTGATCGGCGAGTGCCTTGTAAGCCTTCAAGTAGGGCGTCTTTTGTTTCGTCCCAACGGCTTTCTAAGAGTACTTGTGACATGGTTATTTTCTCCTAAATTTCTATGTCTAGTTTAAATTAAAGCCCTGCCAGGCGCTTAAGATCGATTACGTTGTTATCAACGTCATCTTCCCTAACTTGTTCTTTCTTGGCAGATTTATTACCTGTTTGTGCAGTTGACACAGATTCAGTTAAAGGTGCCTTTTCAGACCTCTTTTCACTTCCTTCGTTCAATACTGCTGGTAAATACTTATCAAATGCGTTCTTCAGTTTTGGCGTCTGAACACTTTCTAATAAAGATCGCATTACTTGAGCCTTCTCTTTGTTCAAAGATGACACTAAATTGTCTAAAGTCTTTTCACGTTGAGTAGATTCTTTAATAATGTTAACTTCACGTTCTTTTGATTCAATAATCTTCGTTGCTTTCGCAAGTTGGACTTTTGATTCGGCTAGTTCTTGTTCTTTGTCATTTAATACAGATACAATCTTACGTGTTTCAGCCTTATCATTTAGATAAGTTGTGCTGAATTCACCTGCGAATGTTTCAAATATTTTACGACCGAAGTTATTCTCCCTAGCAATTTGAATATCTTCTTTAAGTTGTGATAATTCACCTTTCAGATGAGATGCTACTGATGTACTCAATCTTGCGGCACTTTCAGAAATAAATTTCTCTTTCAATGCTTCTAATTGTGTACGGCCTTCAGCAACTAACTTAACTCGTTGTGCTACCACTGCTTGTCTATCCTGAGCAAATTCTTTGATCTCTCTAGCCAATGCATGAGTGATAAACTTTTGAAGTTTATCTTGGTTTTCCAACTGAATCTTGCGGTCTGCACGTAATTCTTTAATTTCTTCTGCTAACTTAGTTACCATAAAGTTATTAAATTTATTTGCACTTTCCTTAAGTTTCATTTTCGCCTTTACGCGGTCTTCGTTAATTGCAGTCTTTTCCTCATGAAATTCTTTGATTTCTTCAGTAAGAGACTCTGTAATCATCTTATCAAGGGCTTCAACCATCACACTTCTGTCATGCTCGTATCTTTGTGCGAACTCATTTCTAAGTTCACCACGAACTTGATCTTTAGCCTCATTTAACTTAGTGCTCCAAGTGCTTTCTAGTTCACTTGCAACATCTTCATTAATAAGACCTGAATCAATTAATGGTTTGATAGCATCTAACATGCTGATTTCCCCTCTATTTTAGTCGATTTTTAAGTCTTTGATTAAACGAGTAACCTCGTCTTTCAAAAACCGTTCTACTTGTTTATTGCCTCTTGCTTCTCTTGCAACTTCTAAAACTTTATGTCCGTTAGTCATATTCATAAGACCTTCGTATATTGCTTTAGGGTATGCATTAGGAGCACTTGGTTGGGCAACAATATCTACAGTGATTATTTCAAAATCACTGACTCGGCCATCTAAATCGTTAACGTTTCCGCTACCTCTACTAGATACTCCGAGTTTTACCCCTGACTCCAACATTGTCTGAACTAACTGACCCATCGGAGTTGGTAAAATCTTTAATTTGCCGTAGCCATTTGGTCCGTCCATCCACATATTTGAGATCATGTGTGATACACGATCTAAATTGATTTTTAAATCATCTGGATGGTCTACTTCCCCTAGAACTGAATTGCCTTCTTTGATTTGTGCATTCAGTGTGTCTACAGCAGTTTCGATCTCAGAGACAGGGTAAACACGTTCATTTGCGTTTTTTACCCCTCCCTGAATGAAGATACCCTTCATATAAAGAGTCTTCAGATCGGAATCACCTTCTTTAACTGATTCGACAACCATTTCTGAGTTGTCAAACGTTAAGTGTTCTTTAAGATACAAAGCCATTTGTATCAGTTCCTTAATCTATTACTGATTTAGTATTAGTACCTTCAGCCTGCGATGTCACGGGCTTGGGTGCTGGACTAAGTTTTGGTCCCTTGTTGTTTCCAGGAACGTTTTGGAATGAAGAAGCACCATCTACGTCTTTAGCAGTCGGAGCCGGGCGTCCTTTTTCGTCACTACCTTTGTCAAAGTCGACTGGGTGTGAGTCCATTCCTTTTTGACCTGAGTTTGCGTCTACTGGGCTTTTTGTGTTTGATCCATCATCGCCCATTTTTGCTGTAACTTTAGGAAGATTAATTGCTTCAGCAACTACTTCTTCATCGTCTACAGAAACGTCTACGTCTACTTCTTGGTCATCAATTTCGTCTTCGATGTCATGCAAGTCTGCATCCATCTCATCATCACGGCCTTTTAATTCATCTTCATCTGCCATGATTGCTTCAAACTCGTCTAATAATGTGTCGAGTTTGTCTTCAATTCTTACAACTGCATCTTCTACTTCTTCAGATGAGTTTGCTTCGATATCTAGTGTTGCATCTACATCGTCATCACCTTGGACATCAAAGACTTCTTCAGAATCAATATCAATTTCTTCTTCAGCATCTTCGGCAACACCAGATTCTTCTGCTTGAATTTCTTCAGCAAAATCACCTACTTGACCGCCCATGCCTTCTTCAAGGTCATCTGAATCTTTCATTTCGTCTTCCATGATTGATTCATAAATTTCTTTTGATTTTGATACTACGATATCGTGGAACAGTTCTTTCGCCTGTTCTTCGTCTTCATTAATAATGAGGTCGATTAATTGTTCAAATTTCTTGTTTTCCATTGTCATCTTCTCCTGATATAATAAGTATGGCTTTGTAGAGATATTTAGTGCGTAGTTATAAAAAGTACTATTTAAGTACTACTTTTTTGCGTTTTTGAATGTTTTGAGGTAAAAATAGATATTTTCAGCAATTTTTGCTGAAACATAAAGAGAAAGTTAAATGCTCGGGGCGCCGTCTGCTTCTGGCTTCGCTCCGTACTGATTTCTAACTTTAGTTAGATGTTTTGCTTTTTCATAATTTCTTACATCTAACATTTTACGTAATTTTCTTATTTGACTTAATGTGAGTTTTGTCTTCCTAGATGTTCTCCATATAGGTTTGGAGTTGTCGTCTCCAACTTCTTGGTATCCTGGGGTTGCCGCATCAAACATTTCAAATAATTTCATAAGAGTATTTATCTTTTGTTAAGATACAGGGCCAACTTCCCCTGCACCATCTACTGAACCTGCGGCTGTTGATGCTTGACCGCCTACTGGGCCTGCAACATCCAAGTCTCCGAAGTCTTCTAAGTTTTCTTGGTCTTCGATTTCTTCACTGGTTTCTATATCTGCATCAAAGTCTCCTGTAGACACTCCAATATTTCTAAGATCAGAACCTGATGGATCTGCGTCTTGTGCTTCAGTATTTTCTTCTGCCCAAAGTTTTTCATTTTTGTTAATTTCTTCTTCAGATAATCCTAAGAATCTTTCTAATGCAAAACGTTTAGAAACATAAGGGAATGCTTCCATTGCTCCAAAAGTACTTACTCTTGCAGTATCTAATTCACTTTGACGATAAGCGGCAAAGTTCTGCGGTGGATTAAATGATAAGTCAAACATCTGTGTATCAATGTTAAATCCTCTCCAACGCAAGAATAATTTAAATTCATCATCAAGTTTCTGACAGATATAGTTTTGTAGTCTTTCACAGTACTGATTGAATCTAAACTCTTGTATCATAGCAGTACCAACACGACCGTCGTTTAAAGGTGTTGTGTTGTCATCAGGACCTGTGGGTAAGTATGAACTAGGTACACGCAGTCCTCTTGCTAATCTGTTATTAAAGTATTTCAAGTCATCAATCTCACCTAAGTTCTGTCCACCTGGAAGAACTTCGATAGATGACCCTCTACCTTCTGATGTAACTGGGAAGAAGTAATCTTCATTCATTGATAGTGGATTGTATGTAGCATCAACTACAGACTGGCCACCGTGAATACTTGGAATACGTCTTTGATGAATCTCGTTTTTAATTCTATCTACGAATGCCATTGCTAAGTGACTAGGCATGTTACCTACATCAATCTTAAACATTCTACGTTCTGGTGCACGTTGTACACGATAGATTAAGATAGCATCTTCTAACAGTTCTTTCTGTTTATATACTTTAAAGATGTTCTCTAAGATTGATTGTCCGAAAGGCCAAAAACGATCTAAGCCTTCTGTTAATGACAAGTGAACAACATGATTAGAATCGATTGCTGATTCTGCTTGTCCTAATGTAAATCTACTACCTGATGTGTTGTATGGCATAGATGGGACTGTATATCCGCCTCCACCTGCTCCACCACCGCCACCAGTACCACCTAATCCTGTTGTTGGATTAGCGGCAAAATCTGTGTTTGTTTTTTGTGCAACTGTTAAGTTCTGTAAGTTAATGTTTAAGTCTTTAATAACATACTGCTCAGGAAGTTTACCTTCACTCTCATTAACAATAACTTTAATGACTTTAACCATGTCAACCCAGTAGAGTTTAAAGTTCTCTGGATCTCTTACAAAGACTTGATCTCCGTACTTGATGACGTTTCTAAACATCTTAAACATACGAGTATCAAATTCATTTAACTTACACCATTGTTGTAACTGCTTAGATAACAAGTCCATCTCATGCGGAGTAGGCTCATCTCTAAATTCAAAATTAAATGGTGTATGATTGTGATCGTTCTTTTGAGTACTAAATTCTGCAATGATATCTAAACAGGCATTAATCTCAGCATCGACATCCATCATTTCGTACTGATTGTATCTTTCTATTCTGTTAGGATGTCCTGTGTAAACTTCAGGAAGTCTACTCATGTAGTTCTTGTAACCGAAGTCAGTGTTTGAGTAACCTTCTTCTGATGCACCTACACCGTTCCAAGACCCAGAATTACTGTTGCCACCAGATATCGGGCTTGATACTCCGCTCTTGTTTAGAAATTTCTTTTTATATGCCATGTGATTATAGGTTCTCTTATACTATGTATTTAGTTATACTGCCGAGTTGACTGCAATTTTTTGGGTACCATCTGCGGTCTCTATAGATGCATTTTCAATTTTAGCAAGTCTCTCATTCTGCTTTTCTAGTTGGGCTAGACTACGTTTTTCAAATTCAGTCATTTCTCCACTACCAGTATTAGTTTGGGCAAATTTCTCTTCAGCCGACATCTTATTACCAGATTCTTCTTCAGTTGGTTCTGGACTAATATCAACTGTAGGATCACTTAGAAAACCTGGTTCTGCTTCAGCCAGTCCAAGTTTCTTTTGTTCGATACTTGCAAGGTATTTCTTTGCCTGTCCCATGACACTTTCACTAGCATCTTCGCCTTTGTACTTACCAGTTGCTAAGACTTCTCGGTATCGATCTTCATTTCCTAACATCCGTTGATCAGCAGAAGTTTTCATCTCTGCCATTTTCTCAGCACGTTTTGCCTCATTCTCAGCAATTTCTGTTTTACCTTCTTCTGAATTAGCCCAAGCAAGAAATTCTTTTGTAGCCTCATCCATTGGCTCATCGGTTACTGTCTTTTTAGTTGTAGGTGAATCTATGAGAGTTGCAACTTTTTCCCTTGAAACTTTAACTTCTTCTAAAATATTATCTATAGGAATACGTTCTGCTGTAGTTTCGATATCTTCTAGTACAGGTGCTCCTGTGACTGATCCTGCACCTGCTATCATATCTTCAACTACTTGAGTTGTTGCTAATAGTTTTTCTGTATCCACTACTTCTGGAATAGATACACCGCTTCCAGTATCTTTGAGTGCATTAGCAATAACTTCAGGTGTTATTTGTTCTTTAACAGATTCTTCTTTTGCTTTCACAACTGCAACTCTTTCTTTTTCTGCTTGTTTTTCTGCATCTCTTTTTGCTGTTGCTTTTAAATCTGCTTCAAATATTTTGGCTAGATTTTCAGGAGACATATCTAATGTTCTGCCACTTGCTTCTTTTTCTGCAACTTTCTTTTTATCTTCTTTTTTATCTTCTTTTTTATCTTCTTTTTTACCTTCTTCTAGTTTGACTAATTTTGCTAATTCTCCTTCAACTTGTCTTTGCTGTTTAGCACTAAGGTCATCATCTTTAAGAATTGCTTCAAGTTGCATCTTCAACAGCGCCGCGGCATCTTCATCAGTTCTTGCCGTCTCCATCTGAGCGGCTAACATTTTTATGTTAACTTCACTGTCACCAATTCTATTTTTATCATATAATCCGCCACGTTCTTTTGCTTGTTCAAATGCTTTTTCTTCTAGTTCTCTTTGTTTTTTGGCGTCTTTTCTTGCTTCTTCTTGTGCCTTCAATTGATCTTTTGCATCTTGGTGTGCTATTTCCCATGCGGCTTTTTCTTCATCAGACATTAATAATTTGTCTTCTTCTGATAGTGGGTCTAAGGCTTCTAGTTGAACGTCAGTTAATCCTTCACCAAGAGCCTCTCCTAACTCTGAACCCATCCAAGCACCTAAACCTGCACCAATTAATCCACCGATAGCAGTACCTATAATAGGAACAAAAGAACCTATTGCGGCTCCTGCGGCTGCTCCGCCTAATGCTCCGCCGACTCCACCTGCACCTTGAGATAGACCTACTGTATTATTTCTGCTAGTTTGAGCATTTAATGCCATTTCTGCTTGATATAGTGCCTTAGCACCCTCTTCAGTATCTCCTCTTTGTCCCGCAGTTGATTCCTGATATTGTTCATCAGCCAAATCATTTTTTGCTTGAGTATCAGAGTAAGCACTATAAGCCGCGGTGCCAGCGGCAAATGCTCCGCCTCCTATTTTCATATTCCTCGGACTAAAGATTTTACTTAATGTTGAGGGCTGGGTTGGTCCAACAAAACCGCCGCCGCCTTTGCCAAATAAGTTACTTAAAATTCCTTTGACACCTCCCATGCCTCCTAATGCAACTGCGGCAGAGGTCGCAGCCACGGTAAGTCCAGTAAGAGCAATACCTGCTAAACTCATTCCACCTGTAAACGGATTAAATGAATTTAAAAAGTCATCTCCAGCCATTCTGACCTTTCTTTCAAGTACTTGTAAATCTGATACTAAATCTTTTTGTTTGTCTTTATTTCGTTCAGTAGACTCTGTGACACCCTCTTGAGCCTCTAGGAATTTCTTTCTAGCATCTTCTTCAGAAGTATATAATGTAGCAAATTCTGTAGATCGTTGATTGATACCTGTTACGTCTCCGATCTCAGACATATTAGCGGCAAGTTCCATTGACTTACCAAATCTATCAACGTTTCTTCTGACGCCGCCGGCCATTTCTCCGATTGTTTCGGCAACTGCTTCATTGTATTCGTCTGAACCAGCAGTTAAGCCTTCAAATCTCTTTGCAAGTTCTCCAGCATTAAGTCCTAAGTTGGCTAAAGACTTTGTATTTTCATCAAATGCGCCAGTACCAATAACATTCATTAATTTAGAAGCATTCTCTGCACCTAATACTGAAAGATCGGTTGTTAATTTTGTTCGGACGGCTATTTCATTTTCTTTGGCTGCTTTTTCTGCTTCTAGTCGTTGTCTTTGTTCGTCTGTAATGTCACCGGCTAACTGCTCCTCAAGTCTTGCAATATCATTTTGATCACGTATATTACGAATTTTATTTCGCAAGTCTGCTTGTATTGCGGCTTGTTCTTCTTTGAGTTGACCGGCTTGAATACCCGTTAATTCCGATAATGTTGTTAATGTTTTTGCATACTTTAATGATCGTTCCCGAACTTGTTTTTCAGATAACTGTGTGGCTTGAAGATTGATACCACCTTGTCTTTGTAATTCTATATAATATGCTTGTTGTTCTTGGGCTTCTCTCAAAGTAAACCCGTATCTACGCATTTCTCTTTCTTGTTCATCAGATAACTTGAAGACTTTCAGCATTTTTGCTGTACCCTCAGAAGTACCTGCACCAAATGCCGCTATAGCCTGAGAACTTTGTTGAAGTATTACTGCTAGTTCTTGTAGATCACCTGCACTTGCGCCTGCTTCTCTTGCCGCATCTGCTAAACCTTGGGTCGTAGTATCAACTACAGCACCCATTCTGTTCATTTGTTTCGCAAACTCATTTTGTGCATCAGCCTGTTTCATAAACACAACTGTAAACTCAGTTATTATGTTTACAGCATTGCCTATTACTTTACCAAATCCACCTAATGCATCACCAGTTTGTTTTGCTGAGTCTCCAAAACCTGATACTGCTTGAGTATATTTGTTAAAGCCATCAACACCTGAAACTAATGCACCTGAAAAACTAGTAACTGCGCCAGCAGCCGTACGTAATGCTCCTGCCATTTTATCAGCAGTTGTTTTTATTTGATCACTGGCTTTGTCAGTGTATTCGTCTTTCTTTGTTTGTGCATTAGATGATCGTTCAGCACTTTTTTCATTTTCTTCTGCGGCTTTTTTATTTGCTTGTGTAGTTTCATTAAGTGTGTTAGATAGATTTGTTAGTCCTGAATTCAATGCACCCAAAGAGGCATTCATAGAATTTAAATTGTTATTAAATTCTCGCATTTCTTCTGGTGAAAAATCATCCATGTAGTGTTATCCTATATTTTTAATTTAGCCTGGTTTTGGAATACTAAATATATCGTACTAGTATTTAGTTTTTTAAAATACCGTATTTAATTATGGGGAACATATATGAGCATGAATGAAAATAATCCGCTACGACAATTTTTTCGTAGACCAGCAGTACACATTAGTCTGCCTTCAGGTGGAGAAAGTTACGCACCAGAAGACATTGAATGGCCTGAAAACAATGAATTACCTGTCTATCCTATGACAGCAATTGATGAGATAACAACTAAAACGCCAGATGCATTGTTTAATGGTACAGCCATGGTAGAGATTATTAAAAGTTGTGTCCCGTCAATTAAGAATCCTTGGGCATTATTAAGTACTGATTTAGATACAGTATTAATTTCTATTAAAGCCGCAGGTGGACAAGAAACAATTGATGTAGAGTCTCAGTGTGAAAAATGCGGAGAAGAAGGAACATATGGTATTAATCTGCAAGTTCTATTAAGATCGTTGGGAGCAGGTGATTATGAAACTCCTTTAAAAATGAATGACTTAGAGATTTATTTTGCACCCTTAAATTATAAAAGAATGAATGAAGCAGGTTTAAAACAATTTGACATTCAAGCAAAATATAAAAACTTGTCTGAGATTGAAGATCAACAAGAACGTACATTAGCAAGTGCAGAAGCATTAAAAGATATCACAGTATTAACAATGGAAATCTTATCCCAAACAATTGTAAAGATTGTTACTCCAGAGGGAGAGGTAACTGATACTAACCATATACATGATTTTCTAAAGAATGCTGATACAAAAACTTATGAAACTATAAGAGATCATAACACGCAACTTAGAGAGAAATCAACAATTAAGCCTCTTACTATTGTATGTACAGCAGGTGCAGATGACCCATCAAAAGAAGAATGTGGACATGAGTACAAGCAACCATTTACATTGAATGCATCGGATTTTTTCGTCTAAGACTCCTTTCACTCGACCCTGAAGGGATAAGGGAGTTGATACAATCATATGAAGAATACACTCAGGGCTTAAAGTCAAATGCATTGACTTTGGCCTGGTACATGCGTGGTGGTGCCTCATATGAAGATGTCCTTAATATGTCCCTAACAGAACGGAAAGCCATAAACAAATTAATTGAGGAACACTTAGAAACTACTAAGAAAACTCAAATGCCATTCTTCTAAACACTAGAACATTCTTAAGGGTCTTCAAAGAAGACCCAATTACTCATTCACTTCGTTCATTCGTAATTTCTTTTTTAAACGGTAAATCTATTATATTAAAAGGATAATGTTTAAAGTCTTATTACCTTTTAGAAGCCATGGTAGTGCTATCAAACACTACCACGGTTCAGGTCATTACCCCCTGTCATCCATGTTGATTATCCCCAATTGATTACGTTACTATAATCAATTGCTACCGGTTGCCCTGTAAAGTTTGCTGGGTTGTAGTTGAGCCAATTACACTAATAAGTGTAACCTCTCAGCAACGCATGTTCTATATCATCAAATCAAAATAGATATAGACTCATTCAAGGTTCGCTACCATAACGATTGCCTTGTCGGTTTATATGTCTGTAAGACACTACTCCAGTTCTGTTGCCCATCACTACAATGGGTTCCTCAAGGAGAGTCGAGTATAAATTACGACTATACTAAATTTTAAAGGTCTACTTTAGTTGTTTGTGTGTTAAGGTTTAGTTGTGACGTGGTGTCATCAGTGGGTTCTGAGTTGGTCTCTGTGTTGCCTGCGTATGCTTTAAATATATCTTTATTGAATTTGAAAAAGTGATCCCAACTAAACATTACCCAGTCACCATGCTTGTCTGATGTGTAATAAATGAATTGATCACTTACGAATGTGTACTTACTCGGTACACATACAAAACGTCCTTTACGATTAAACTTCATAAAAAGAACGTCAAAATCCCCTTCATCATGCACGTCCATTAATTGGTCGAGCCATTCTTCTAGTTGTCTGCACGAACCAGAAAGAAGTTGATGAAAAGGAAAATCTGCATAGAATTTACATTCTACATTTAACTTGTGAAAACTTTCGCCGGGAACAATGTCTCCTTTGAAACTTCTAATCTGCCCTTCGTGTAAGATTTCTGTACGAGTTTGATTCTTACCACCGACATAAGCACCTGAACCAGGAGCACGTATGAAACTTTCTTCATATGTCTCTGATAGAAACTTTGCAGTTTCTCTTTCAAATCCTGATCCTTTATTCTTTGACGGTGATGGCATTATATATAGTTATCTCTTTACCACTCGGTGGCATAATTTTTATCTACCCTATGATGGGCACATTTTGTTTGGCACTCGTAAGAGTCATGTATAAAGTCGGCTTCCCAGAATTTATCTTTTACAATTTTGGGTAATCTCAATTCATGTAGATTATATTTCTTGCCAATTTCATTCCATTTATTGTTGTGTCCATATCTTGTAGCAACCCAACAACATGGATAAAACTCTCCTCTTGCATTAATGTAACTACCTTTATTGCCAATATGACATAGAGGTCGTTCATTTCCTACTAACTTAGATTCATCATACAATTTAATGTTTGTTTTCATCCAGGGTTCTTTAATTGTTTTATCTGTAAATGTAAAGACTTCTCTTTCAAATCTATGACTAGATGATAACAAATCATCACGTGGTTGTAAAGCATCTTCTTTCCCATAAGAGTCTTCGTATATCTTACCAAACTTAGTGCTTCGTGTCAATTGAAACGCATCAAAGCCTAACTCTCTGGCATAATTTTGCATATCTCCAATCTTGTTTTCATTAAATTTAAAGCCTATTGCGTCCCACACTGTGTAACAGTTCGACTTATCATTGATGATAGAAGCGCCTGTAATGATGCTAGACCAATTAGAATTGATTCGATATATGCTGTTACTCTCATGGTCCCAACCGTCTATGCTGAAGTGTATTTGATCTTGTTCGTCTAGTAGTTCTGCTAGTCTTGTCCACCAGTCTTCGTTTTTATATGATCCGTTAGTAACGATAACAATTGCTATACTAGGCTTTATAGATTTGAAATACTGGATGACTTCTAAGAAGTCATGTGCATAGATAGGATCGCCATCGTCACCGCAGAACGTAAGTTTTTCTACATGATCTAATATAAAGAACGCAGGAAAATTTTGTTTAAAGAAATCTAGTTTAAGTTCAGTACTGACTAATGTATCAGGAACCTCTTGTCTTGGACATCTAGGACACTTAAGAGTGCATTTACTGCTGATCTCAATGTGCCAATGCCATAAGGCTAGACTCACAACTCCTCCAACTCTGTTGTCGAATTGTATGTTGTAAATCCGTTTTCTTTAATAACTTGTAACACACTAGCAACTCTTCCTGCTAGTTCTTCTCTGTGCGAGACTAACCAAACAGACTTGTTACGTCTACGTGTCATGTCTTTAAGAATAGCCATAGCATTCTCAACACCGATTGTGTCAAGACCTGAGTCAATTAACTCGTCAATAAACAATGTATTGATTGGGAAGTATAAGTTTTCCCAGACATCTCTGAATGCAAACGACAGTCCTAATATCAATCTGTTACGTTCTCCCCTAGATAAGTTATCAAAGTCTAGTTCTCTTCCCAATTCTGTAATTTCTACAGTTAAATCGTTTTGGAACACAACTTGATGAGGAAGACCCATCTTGTCTAAGTAATTTGTTAACCGTGAGTTTAAATAAGACAAGTTTTGATCAATAATCTTTTTACGTACAAATGAATCTTTGCTTGTGAGTAGGTCTAATAAGAACTTCTGATGGTCACCTAAACGTGACAACTCGTTTATTTTGTCAAAATTGGCTTCTTGTAATGCACTTTCTTCCATCTCAACTATTTGATCTGTATAAGGATTTTCGTCAACCTCTTTACGAGACACTTGCCCCTTAAGGTCTTTGATCTTGTTTTTGTGTTCAATTGCCTCTGCTTCTGATTGATAAAACAAGTTAGGACGTTCTCCCACTTCAAACAAAGAATTCTTTTCACCTTCTAATTCTACTTGCACCTCTGCTAGTTCTGTCAAGTGATTGGTATGTTCTACTAGACTTTCTTCTTTGTCTGCTAACACTTTTGTATGTGTATCATCATGGAAGTCTTGTCCACAAGTGTGACATTTGTTCTGTTTTAATATCTCTAGTTCTTGCTCAAATTTACTAACAGCCTTTGCTTCTCTGACAACATCATTATTAGTTCTAGTAATCAATTTGTCGATATCTGCATGATCCTTAACTAAAGCATTGTAGACGATAAGTTGTTTATGTCCAAGTAATTCGGCGTCAATATCCAATTCTTCTAGTCGTGTAATTTGACTTTTTAATGTGTTGATATCTTCTGCTGTCTTATTATCCCACAGCCTTGCTCTCTTTTTAAGACTATCTATTTGTTCTACTATTCGTTTGTTTGCTTCTTCTATTGCTTGGACTTTGAATTCTTCTTGTTGAATTTCTTCTTTGTTGTTCTTAATTGTTATCTTAATTTTTTCTGCTTTCTCTGATAACAATGTTATTCCAAGCAATTGCTCTATGATATCACGTTGTTGTCCCTGTGTCATGCTTAAGAAAGGTTGACTATATGTATTAAGTGCAACAATATTTCTAAACATAACAGAAGACATGCCTAACAAATCTTCAATTAATAACTGTGTCTGTTTATTTTCGCCCTGTGCCTCGTTGTCTTCTTCTTCTGTTCCGTTGATAAAGAACTTCATGCCATGAGGCTTACGACCACGTTCAATACGATACTCAACACCATTGGCTTCAAAGTCTAATGTGACCATCATGCCTTTGCCGTTTGTTCTATTGATTAGATTATTCTGTTTGATATTGTTAAGCGGGACACCATACAATGCATAACTGATTGCTTGTATAATAGTAGTTTTACCAGTACCATTTCTAGCACCGTCTCCACCTAAATCTAAGTTATCACCTAAGATGAGGGTTAGTTCCTCATTCTGCAAGTCAATTGCTTGTGTAACTGACCCTACACTTAAAAAGTTTCTGAGAGTTACATGTTTTAAATTGATCATATAGACTGATAAATCTCCAGTAATACACCTTTGTCATAGAAATCAGATTCTATGTTTTTAATCTGTTCGATAATAATTGAATCAACACTTTCAAATGATATTTCACCTGGTGCTAAGTCTTGTGCATGTTCATCAGACTTAACAGGAATCAATGACATTTCTCTTAACTCATGTTCTGGTATCAATTGTTCTCTTATAAAGTTTGATTCTTCATAAGATATATCGATGTCTAAGTGTACTCTAACATGAGCATTCTTAATTAACAACCCTTCTGGGTTATCTAATACTTCACTTAGTTTGTATACTCTATATACAGGTTGATCAGGCCATGAATGAAATTCAGGTTCTTTATCCCATTCTAGTACCATCATGCCTCTAGCATCATCTCCTGCATCTGCGTAGTTGTGCGGGAAAGCATTACCCATATACCAAATATTTTTTCTTGCTTGTCGTTTATGGAAATGTCCAGAGAATACTTTTTCAAAATGAGATAAATGATCGGCATTAGTTTCACCATGATCAGGCATTTCTATCATAGCATTCATATAAAAGTGAGGTAACTCTAAATGAGCAAACAAATACTTGCCCTTTTTCTTTTTAAGTAGTTTGTAATCATCACCACACAACCAAGGAGCAATAACACAATTACCCTCTTCGATAAAGTGATCGACAATAACTACATTCTTAAGATGTTTAGCCCATTCGACTGAGTGAATGTCACGTTTGTCTCTGTAATAGAGATCGTGGTTACCTGTTATAAAATATACTTTCTCAAAAGCATCGTTTAGTTTCTCTAAAGCATTGAGACCGAATTGTAAGGTATGCATATTGATACTTGCTCTATGATGATTCCAATCACCTAAGAACAAACACGTTTCACATCCTTCTTCTTTTGATTTCTCAATGAACCAATCTACAAAATCACTACAGTCTCGGTTATGTTGTATGCTATTGCTTTTTAAACCGAAATGTATATCTGTAAATACGGCTGCCTTCTTAAAAAGATTACTCATAATTAGTTTTCCCAGTATTCAATATCAATTATACATGACAGAGGTAGGAAAAGCAAGACATTTGGATGCCTTGCTTGCCCGAAAGTTTTATTCAGAGTATGCTTCTGTTTTCTTTTCGTAACCTAAACCGTTGTAGTCTTTCATCTGACGAGTGAATGAAGGATTTAGCCCATTCATTTCTAAAATATCGTCTCTGATATTTTGGTTACGTTTTTCAGAGTTAAGAACTCTACAGAAACTATTTGTAATTGCCGCAGTGTAATATGCGAATGGATTTGCTGACTTGGCTTCGTTAAATCTTAAGCCTACATAAGTCAATTGAAGAATAGCACTTTGTCTCATTTCGTCATTGTAAGTATATCCTCGCCAGTTAAACTTCATGGCATACTTTTCACACAACATAATATACATACGTGCTAATTTATCTGTAAGGTTACCATCTGTTGCAGTAAACTTACCTGTCTTAAGACCGCCCTTCCAATGTGACTTACCAACTAAGTGAGTAGACATTGTTTCAGCATCTAAACGAAAGTGCTGAAAGGGAGGGAAATTAACTTTTACGTGAACTAAGTCTTGTACTTCTTTCTTAGTTTTCTTGTCTTCGATATCTGCAAACAAATCTTGGTTTGCACTTAAATCTTCTTCAAAATCAATAATGTCAGCCGCTTTCTTTTTCTTAACAACTTTTCTAGGTTGCTTTTGAGCAACAGGAATATGATCCCAAGTCATAACTCTAAACATTAGACCGTCAGTCTCAATAGTTGCTGGGTCAATTTTGTTTTTACCTGTTAACCCTTGCTCTGCTGATAAACGAGCGGCTTTATTTTCTTTTGCTTGTTGAATCTGTTCAGGTTTTACTGCCCATACTAGACTTTTTTCTATACCACTTTGTCCTTCAGTAGCAAGATCGAGGTCTGTAATCAGATCAAACTGATGATAGTCTTTTTTAGTAAAATAGCAATAAGATGTTTTGCTTTTGTGAATCTCTTTGAGTATATCCTTGTTATTAAGGTAGTTTGTTGTTTTTCGCGGTGCTGGCATTAATAATCCTCTAGTTTAATTAGTTCGACAAGTATGGAGTCGATATATCTATTCTACAAGACTTGCTAACCAAATGCAAGTCGAACGGGTAAAATTTAGTGGTTTTTGTAATAGATAAATATATCATGTAAGACTACTATTTATACAAATAGGTAAGTCTTGGGAAATATTCGGAGAAAGTATACATGACTGAAACAAGTGACCAAGCCGCAAATGATCAGGAAAATCAACTTAATGATGTAAGACTTGCAGATTGGAGAGTTCGTATGTCGTTAGCACCAACTGCTAACTACCTGTACAAGGCTGCCCTCCCGGGTATCATGGCTCCACTGGCAAAAACAGATGGAGTTGTTTTTCCGTATACACCCACAATCAATACTTCTTATGTAGCAAACTATGACGGAGTGTTGCCAACTCATACAAATTTTAGAATTCAACAATATATGAACAGTGCAGTAGAGCAAGTAAATGTAACTGCGGACTTTACAGCACAAGATACTTTTGAAGCAAATTACTTATTAGCATCGATTCATTTCTTTAAAGCAATGACTAAAATGTTTTATGGACAAGATGAAAACCCAACAAATGGTACTCCTCCTCCGTTAGGATTCTTTTTTGGATTAGGAGCATTTCAATTAGATAATCACCCTGTTGTTATTACAAACTTTTCTTATAATCTACCTAATAATGTTGACTATATTAGAGCAACAAATACTGATGATGCATCTGCGACAGCCAATCTTACTTTAATAGGCGGGCAATTAGAACCAGGTGGAAACAGACCTCCGGCGACATTTATAGATACGGCAGATCAGGCAATTACATATGTGCCGACAAAAATTACAGTAACACTTACATGCGTACCTGTTGTTAGTAGAAATACAATTAGTAATGACTTTAGTGTCAAAGAGTATGCAACAGGTAAGTTGTTGCGTGGGTCACAAAATAACAAACCGGGTATTTGGTAATGGCTACGAATAATATATATCCAAAAACAAGTCCTTATAATAGAACAAAAATAACTGATGGCAAATATTTAGGCTTCATGGATACATATCCATCAATACCTAGGTTACAGTCTGATGCATCTTTTACTATCACACCACAATATGAATTTAGACCTGACATGTTAGCACAAGACTTATACAACGACTCACGTTTATGGTGGGTGTTTGCATCTCGCAACCCTAATCTGTTAGGGCCTGATCCGTATTTTAATTTTAAATCAGGTGCACAAATATTTGTTCCTACTATGGCTACTCTTAAAAGAGTACTGAGCATTTAATGACTAGTCCAACAGACGCACCTGGCAGAAGACTAAAAAACCCTCTCGGAGCATTATCCTCATATACATATCAATTAAGTTTGTATATGATTACTCCAGATGCATATGATGCCTTTAATGCGACAGGTAGAAGATCAATCAATGCATTAGCAGAAGCAACCGGAGAAGAAAATACGGGCGGCGCATATTTAATTGCACAATCAGGTGGAATTAATAACGAGACATCTCAACGAGCGCCTGGTTTTGATTTAGATTATTATATAGATAATTTTAAACTAAAACAAGCAATCAATGGCGCAGCCACCCAATCTTCTACTAACACTTATTCAGTTTCGTTTGATATCATAGAGCCATATGGATTTTCTTTTAACACAAAATTAAAAAGAGCAAGTGATCAATTGCAATCATATTACAACGAAACAGGATATTCAGGTGACGGGGAAGTTGAAAATCCAAGTAGACAGTTTTTTATTATAGGTGTTAGATTTTTAGGTTATGATGCAAATGGTGATTTAATAAGAGGTGACCTCGATTTTGAAGGAGATGTCTTAGATCCAAATGCAAATGGTAACTCTATCTTTCAAACATATTATGATATTAGTATTACAGGTATTAAATTTTCAATCGAAGGTGGTGCAACAAGATATGCATTATCAGGTGTAGCATTATCTCCTGGAAAAGCATTTGGTACAAAAAGAGGTAGAATAGATTCAACTAAAACAATTTCTGGTCAGACATTTGATCAAGCCATGCAAGGAGGTAACCCGAATTCTGACACACCCATACCAGGTGTAGGTTTATTTACGCAACTTAATGCCATAGAAAAGCAAAAAGTTGATCAGGGTGAAGCAGAATTTCCAAATGTCTATGCTATAGAATACATAGGAGACGGCGTAGATGCTATTAAAGATGCTAGACTTATTTTGCCTACTGATACAGACAAAAGCAAATGGTGTGGACCAGACGGTGGTGCATTAAACATAGACGCCGCAACTGATGCTGAAGCCGCAACAGCAGTACCAGACGATGCACATAGAAAAATAATATTTAATGGCGACACTACATTTATAGAAATCTTTGATGAAGTTCTTAAAGGCAGTGGTTATATGTATGATGCATTAAAAGCCATTTATAAAAGTCAAGTCACTCCTGACTTAACATCAGGAGAACAACCACAGGAAGATCCAGGCAGTGATACAAAAGTTGGTTGGTATAAAGTAACACCGGTTATACAAAAAGCCAAATGGGATAGTATCGTAGTTGATTGGGCATACCAAACTATTTTTAGAATAGAAAGATATGAAACACCTATTATTACTACGAGTGTTACAAATCCATCAATGGATTATTATGGTCCCCATAAAAGATATGAATACTGGTGGACTGGAGAAAACAGAGAAATTTTAGAATACTCACAGAAATTAGATAACTTATTTTATAATGAAGTATTAGGAAATGCAAATTTAAACATTAAAACTGTAGATGATACTGAAGCGCCAGCCGATGAAAAAGGTAAAGGCTCTGGTGGAGCCGCACAAACTCCAATCGCAACAAACAAAAAGACATCTATGCCAACACTTAATGCTGTCGGTGGAGGTAGAGCATCACAGAATGAATATGTAACAAGTCTTTATTCTCCTGATGCTTATGCTACTGCAAAAATTAAAATATTGGGAGATCCTGATTTTCTAGTACAAGAACATCGAGGCAGTCCAGATAGTCTTTATCAAAGATTTTACGGAGACGATGGATTTAGAGTAACCGCAAATGGCGGTCAAGTCTTTATTGAAATTGACTTTAAAGAAGCAATAGATTACAATGGCGAAACAGGTGTAATGGATCTTAATGAATCTATTTTGTTCTTTAGATATCCATCGGCGCTAGAAGATACAATTAAAGGAGTAAGTTATAAAATCATAACTATAGATAGTACTTTTAATGAAGGAAAATTTACACAGGATTTGTCTTGTGCAATTAACACATTCGCAGATCCTGATCCTATAGAAACATCAGGAGATGAAGCAGGCGCCGCAGAAGAAGGCGAAGAAGAAGACAATGAAGGAACAGGTGAGACATAATGGCTATTGATGTTTTTAAACCTAGAGGTAAATTAAAAAAGAATCAACCCGGCGCGGGAGTTGCTTCTGTAATTCAAGTACCTATTATTTGTACAGTAATGAGTACTGTCGATCCTACACACCAAGGGAGAATTGCAGTTTATCCTTCCGAAAACCTTGACAAAGATGCATATAATTCTAATAATTGGATATGGGTAGGAAAACTTGCAACATTTGCAGGACAAACAGCACCCTTAGGCCCTTCTGAAGTAGGAGAGTATGGCGCATATACTCAAAACCCTAGTTCATATGGACAATGGAATGCACCACCTGATAAAGAAACACAAGTTATTTGTATATTTGTTAATGGCGATCCTAATTATGGATTTTATATAGGTACTATACCTAAACCAGAAACATTGTCAATGATTCCTGCGATAGGAGCATCAGACAACGTAACTCTTAACGGGAATGAAGCCGCATCATATGGCGGCGCCACAAGATTGCCTACTACTAATATTAACACAAATAACAAAGATATTGCAGATAGTGTTAATTATTTAAAAGATGCAAAACCAATTCATAGTTATACTGCATCTATTATGCAACAACAAGGTGTTCTCAGAGACAAATACAGAGGTCCTATAGGCTCAAGTGCAACAAGAGAAGCATCAAGTAGAGTAGGTTGGGGTGTAAGTACTCCGGGTCGTCCTGTTTATATAGGCGGTGCAACAGATGAAGACATTGCAGGTAAATTAGGAGATGATCCTCAAGACTTTAGGGTAGTAACAAGACGAGGCGGTCACTCACTTGTTATGGATGACGGGGACATTATTGGTAGAGATCAGTTAATCAGATTACGTACAGCATTAGGTCATCAAATATTAATGAGTGATGACGGACAAGTGTTATCTATTTTACATTCAAATGGGCAATCGTATATTGAGTTAGGCAAAGAAGGTACAGTTGATGTCTTTAGTACAAACTCTATTAACTTGCGTACTCAAGGTGATCTTAATTTACATGCAGATGAAACACTTAACTTAAGTGCAAAAAATGTAAACATAAACTCATCTGAAGACACTTACTTGAATGCAGACAAACAATTTAAACAAAGAGTAGGGGAAGATTATAGTCTTTACTCACTAAAGAACTTAAAATTTAAAGCAGATTCGGCTGTTGCATTGGCTGCATCCGGACAAGTGGGAATAAAATCTGATGCAGACATATTCAATGAAGCCGCAAAAATACATTTAAATGATGGTGCGGCAAGTTTATCACCAGATGAAGTTGAACCAATAGAAGTTATTATGCATCCAGATACTTTATTTGATGACACAAAAGGATGGGCTGCCGCACTTGCTAAACTTCCAAGTATTACTTCACGTGCTCCTGCACACATGCCGTGGATGAATGCTAATCAAGGTGCAGATGTACAAGTAGATCCAACAGCCGAAGGTTCACTTCCAGCAGAACCACCGGCTAGTGTAGAACAACTAAACTCAGAGTTAGCAGGGGACTTGGGAGGATCAGCATCAATACCCAGTCCTACATTAGCCGCAACGATTAGTGAAATAGATGGGATTAGTGATTCACTAGACAAAAATGCTACGGCACAAATGTTAGGTTCTATAGCAAACGATACAGCCAATGATTTCGGCATTGGCGTTATATCAAATGGCCCCCTTACAACATCTTCTGGACCAGTTGCCGCAATTACAGGACTCAGCGGAAAAAATCCAACAAGTGCATCAACAGCAGTCATAGGTTTATTCGGACAAACAGCATCACAAATGGCTCAAGGTGGTATTCTTAAACCCGGTGCAGATACTATGGTTAATACTTTAATTGGTTTTAACTCAGGTAATATAGGAAGTGAAACAGAAGACAGTTTTATTAGCCCTGATAAATTAGCGGCAGTTATGCCAACAGCCGCATTTACTGGAAAAGATGGTGTTAACTCATTAGAACAATATGTATACTCATCAGGAGCCCAAGCAAAATCTACAGTGCAAGTATTACAAAAGGGACAAAAGGCTTTACAAGAAATAGGAGCAATATCAGGAAAAGAATCATCAGGCGGTATTGGAGCAATCGTACAAGGCACGGCATCACCAAAAGCAGATAAAGGAAATCTATATGATAATGCAAAAGATGTAGGTAGTCTAATTAATCAAGTAAACCAATCCGGTACATACAATTTAGGTAATGTTACTGGATCTAAAGCAGACGTACTACAAAAAATGAAGGGAGGCGCCGGCGCCATGATAGCATCTAGTTTGTCAGGCGGCACAGGCGGTATTATGTCAGCACTAGATACACTTAATAGCAGTGGTCTTGACTTACCGGGCGTTGGCTCTGATTTAAACATTGGCGCCGCGGCATCATCATTTAAATCTATTATAAATTCATTCCCTGTTTTACCTGCAAACGTTCCAGTTGATTTAGTAGCAACTGCAGGCGCAGCCGCAGCCGGAGTTAGTGCGGCAAGTGCTGGTGTAAAAGGATTAGATTTAGCACTTTCAAGTTCAATCGAT